>Ga0256868_10000043_pt1 | contig 73611 bp, 59 predicted proteins | sample RVTome_13_FD_187341 | JGI IMG/M metagenome (GOLD analysis project Ga0256868, IMG submission 187341) | Soil microbial communities from uranium-contaminated site in the Upper Colorado River Basin, Wyoming, United States - RVT92D227 HiSeq ...
AAGACCTCATGGAGGTATCGATAAAATGACTCCCATCCAAAAATTAAACTTGAAACTAAACTCATCTTAAACTACATTCCACTTCACTCTCTTGGGTGTCCGATATGTATTTGGTCATTACAAAATTTCCAAACCAAAACGATACCCTAAAGAAAAATCTTAAAAGAACTCTAAAAAATATAAAGCTTGAGCATGACCAGTATGGATTATGGGGAAGCTAAGAAGTTACGTTTGACTATATCGATTAACAATTTTCCGGATGATATTTTTAGTCGATCTCCCCGGAACCTGTTTGACGACAATCACCCGACCGCCGGCAGATTCAACAATTTTGTTGCCCACTATTTTATCTACGGTATAATCTCCCCCTTTTACCAAAATATCCGGAACCAGGTTAAGGATCACCTTGAAGGGGGTCGTTTCCCTGAAGATTAGAACGTAATCCACCATCTCCAGCGAAGCGATTATCTCCGCCCGGTCATCCTGCGGAACAATGGGTCTTTTTCCCCCCTTGATTTCACGGACGGAAGAATCGCTGTTGAGCCCCACTATGAGCACGTCCCCCAGCGATTTGGCTTTTTTCAGGTATTCGATATGCCCCCGGTGCAGGATGTCGAAACAACCGTTGGTGAAAACGACCGATTTTCTCCGTCGTTTCAGTCCCTTCCGTATCTGGATAAGTTCTTTTAAGCTTTTTATTTTTTGGGATTTTTTCATAAATCTTTATGGATGTAAATGGTGTTCCTAATGCGAAAAAGTGGAAGAATTGATGAAATCCTTAAGCTCGTTTACCAATTCCTGTTTGGTCACCTGAGCTGTTCCTATCTCTCCTACCACTATACCTGCTGCATGATTGGAGATCAAAGCCGATTCCTTATAATTAGCTCCGGCTGCATATGCACAGGTAAAAGAAGAGATCACCGTATCTCCAGCCCCGGTTACGTCGTATACCTTCTTGGCTCTGGTGGGCAGATGGGTAAGCGTCCGGTCGGCTTCAAAAAGCGACATCCCTTTCTCTCCCAGGGTTATAAGCAAAGATTTGACTTTAAGTTTCTCCAAAAGACCCCATCCCACCTCTTCCAAGATCTTTTCATCCTTGATACGTTTACCGTAGGCGAACCCCGCTTCATGGTGATTGGGGGTTATCAAAGAGACTTCTTTATAATTCATAAAATGGGTCTCCTTGGGGTCCACCGCTACAAATATCTCATTTTGCTTACATAATTCTATAAGCTCAGTTAGAAGCTGGTAGGTTATCACCCCTTTGCCATAATCGGAAACGATCACCCCACTAATGTCATTTATTCTACCTTTCACGAAATTTATGATTTCTCCCTCTATTTCTTTAGAAATCTCCTCGGTATTTTCCCGGTCTGCTCGTACCACCTGCTGATTGTGAGCTATCACCCTGGTTTTTACGGTGGTTTGACGGGGGTAATCTATAAAAATCCCCGCTGTGGTTATTCCTGTTTCATTTAGAGCATCCATCATTCGTTCGCCGTTCCGGTCATTCCCGATGACCCCCACCAATATCGGCTCATCTCCAAGGCTTTTTACGTTCAAAGCCACGTTAGCCGCACCACCCAACTTAAGCGATTCCTTAACTATCTCCACCACCGGCACCGGCGCCTCCGGTGATATGCGGGATACGTTCCCCCAGAGATACTCATCCAGCATCACATCCCCCAAAACCAATATTCGCTGGCCTCCCCATTGTGAAAAGATGTGGTCAAATCTCTCTTTTTGAATCCTTTCCAATCTTCCTCCCACAGAAAAATTGAACCTTTAAACTCTTGAACTTATGAACTTCTTAATTCTATCATAACCAAATCATAATCCCCCATCTTATGCCATCTCCTTCCCAGATCGAAACCACTTCGCAATGTCGTATACTATTTTCCTTATTATGAAATTTGACCAGACACCTTCCTACAGACGTTCCAACTACTCCACCCCAGAATACGTCTGAAACAAAATGAACGTTATTGTTAACCCGGCTCAACGAGACTAAAACCGCAAAACCATACGATATTAATCTTACCATCCAGCTGGGATATTGTTCCGCAATTACCGAGCTTAAGGCGAAGGCGTCGGTGGCATGACCCGAAGGAAAAGACAGAGAATAAGACGGCGGGGGGAATCTAAAAGAGTCAAAGTGAAACGCCCCTTTGTCTGCAAAAGGTCTGGCTCTCCCCACTGCATATTTGATACCCAAAGTGATCCCCTCGGACAAAACTACCGACTCCAGGCAGAGTAACGCCGTCTCCTTGAGCTTACGGTCTTTAAGAACCAGCCCGGAGAGATAAAGTCCGCCGATGGTAAAATTGGTAATCCGTCTGGTATACCGGCTGGTCCACCTCGATACCCTATCGGTGTCGATGGTTCGGTTTCGTTGGGCTGCCTCCTGCAAGTCCTTATCCATGAGCATGAGTTCAAAAGTGCCGATTGAAAGGGCGGAGAAAAGTACTATATCGTCATGTTTCCAGTGACAAGGTGAAATTAAGACATGCTTGGTGTCATTATAGAGATATTTAATTAAGCCATCTGCGGATTCCACGCCATTTGGCTTTGGTTTCGCTTTACCCGATGTCGGCAGAAACATCAAACCGACAACCAGAAGCAGAATGCCCCCTTTGCTTCTGATTTTTCCTATACCCGCCATCGTTCTTTTTGTCATCATCTCTTTGACAAACCGCCGTTTGATTAAAGTTTTTGCTTGACATCGGTTATTAATATATTTAAATAGATAGTCAAATGCAAGCATAATAAGGCAGTTGAGAAACTCTCAACTGCAAGGAGACAAAATGGAGCAGAAACAACATCGAATTAACGTGGAATTAGGCGAAAAGGAATCGGAAGGAATTTATTCGAACCTGGCACTTATTTCTCATTCCCCCTCGGAGTTTATCATAGATTTTGCCCGGGTTATGCCTGGAGTGCAAAAAACCAAAGTTTACGCCCGAATAGTGATGACCCCGGCTCATGCCAAAATGCTGCATGACGCTCTGGGAGAAAACATAAAGAAGTTCGAAGGGCAGTTTGGAAACATTAAGCTTTTCGGAATGGAAGAAAAGGAAAAGGGAATAGGATTTCAAGCGCAAAAGGGAGAATGAGAAGCCAAAAGCTCTGGATCAATGACGCAGCCCGTATAGGTCACCAGCGGATTGAACGGACAAAACCGATCGATTCTTATTGTCTGTTTAGCTTCTTCTTGTTCTTGACTAATCCCACAAAAACAATCTTAATTCTAAAATCGGGAGTTAATTAAGTGAACAAACAACCCATTGGTAGCTTCACATTTGTATTGCACTCGCACCTGCCTTATGTGATTGCCCACGGCAAATGGCCCCATGGCATGGATTGGCTGAACGAAGCTTCGGCGGAAACGTACGTCCCTTTTCTCAATGTTTTGAACGACCTGGTGGATGAGGGTTATTCTCCCCGGCTCACCATCGGAATCTCCCCGGTTCTCTGCGAGCAGCTGGTCGACGAATCCTTCAAGCAGGAATTCTCCTCTTATCTGGAGAACAAAATCCAAGCCGCGGAGCAGGACATAGAAGAATTCACCAAGCATGAACGGAAGCTGATGCTCCAGCTGGCTTATATGTGGAGGGATTATTATTCCAAGATAAAATCCGACTTCGAAAACAGATATGGACGCAATATCATCCATCAATTCAAGAAACTGCAGGATGCGGGTCATATCGAGGTGATGTCCTGCGCCGCCACTCATGGTTACCTGCCTCTTCTTTCTCAGGACACGTCCGTTCAGGCGCAGATAAAGCAAGCGGTGCAAAGCTACAGTAAGTTTTTCGGAAAACCTCCCCGGGGCATCTGGCTTCCCGAATGCGCTTACCGGCCAGGCTACAAATGGGCACCACCGGTGAAGACCAGCTTGGGGAGGAAAAGCTATCTGCGAAAGGGGGTCGAGGAATTCTTGAGCGAGAACGGAATAGACTATTTTATTATCGACAATGCCTTGCTCAAAGGGGGTAAAGCCATCGGGGTTTACATAGATAGATTCCAGGCTTTAAGAAAACTGTGGGGCCAGTTCGAAAGAGAGTATAACCCGCGGGAGGAGGACGTCGAAAAAACCCCCCGGGAGGTTTATCTGGTCGGGACCGAGGGAAAAAAGCCGGTGGCGATCTTCACCCGCGATCCGGAGACCGGGTTGCAGGTCTGGAGCGGAGAGTGGGGTTATCCCGGTGATGGCAACTATCTAGATTTCCATAAAAAACATTTTCCCGGAGGTCACCGCTACTGGAAGGTTACCTCCGCCAAGAGCGATTTGGCCGACAAGTGGGAATACTTTCCCGAGGATGCCCAGAAGAGGATCCCGGAGAATGCCGCACATTTCAAAGGTCTGATCAAAAGCCTTTTGAGCAAATACCATAAAAAGACCAAAAAGAAGGGGATCATCTGCGCTCCTTATGATGCCGAGCTTTTCGGGCACTGGTGGTTTGAGGGGACCGGATTTCTGAAATTGGTTTTAAAATACGTGGCTGACGATCCGGAATTGGAGCTGACCACCTGCAGTCGTTTTCTGGATGAAGTAAAACCCACCCAGGTAGTCTCGATTCCCGAAGGTTCCTGGGGAGAAGGTGGCTATCATTATATCTGGCTGAACGAATGGACCGAGTGGACCTGGAAGCACATATACGAGGACGAAGTGAGAATGCAGAGGATAGTGCAGGAGTTTGGGGAGACCAAAGACGAAAATCTAATCAAGATATTAAAGCAACTTTCGCGCGAGCTGCTTTTGCTCCAGGCGTCCGACTGGCAGTTTTTGATCTCCACCTGGAGCGCCCGGGACTATGCGGAATTGCGTGTGACCGAGCATCATCAGAATTTTGTCCGGTTAGCGGAGATGGCTGAAAAATACGGACGGGGTGAGTGGGTGGATCCGGGGGAATGGGCATTTTTAGGCGATGTCGAAGCCAGAGATAACCTCTTCAAGGAAACAAATTACAAGTGGTTTGGCAAGGTGGAATTCCCACCGCGAAAATGAAATGAAATAAAATGGTTGCTTGCGTCTAAATCAATTTAATTGCCGGTAACCGGGAATGGAAATCATGCAGACATATTACAAAGGGGGTGAAATCAAAAGCAGATAAATCCTTTAGGTTCTAACGAAGCGTTCCGCAGGAGTAGAACCCCAGCTAAGTAATGGTTGGTAGCGGATAACTTGTCCTTTAAGAAAGAATCTGTTACCGTAAACAGATTATCCAAGCATTACGTTGCCTTTAAATGCAGGTGACGAACAGGAGGTTAAGATGAATATCTATGTAGGCAATTTATCGCGTGAAGTTACCGAAGCAGATTTACAGGAAGCCTTTTCAGCATTCGGACAAGTTTCATCCGCTTCTATTATCAGAGACAAATTCAGCAACGAACCCAGGGGATTTGGATTTGTAGAGATGCCCTCCAGGGAAGAGGCTCAAGCTGCCATTACTGGACTTATGGGTAAGGAGTTAAAAGGACAATCCCTTAACGTCAGCGAAGCGCGACCCCGTACTGAGAGAAGTGGAGGGAGGGGAGGAGGAGGAGGTAGGGACCGGAGGAGAGGTGGTGGAGGACCAAGACGTGGTGGCAGCGGGGGTGGTGGGAGGCGATTCCGATAAAAATTGTATTATAGGTAACCGCGGTATGAACCGACTGGTTCATACCGCGGATTTTAGTCTGCTTATAGTTTACGCTAAAAATAATTGCCCTGCACAATCTAAAGATTGAGGTTACCACTTTTAACCATTATAACTCAAGAGGTGAGAGATGCAAAAAAGCATGTTCGCTTTTTGCCTGTTTCTGACTTTACTTTTAGGACTTTTCTGCAACCTATGGGCGCAGGAAAAGGATGCGCTATCTCCGCAGCAAAAACAGCACTTACAAAAGATCGCCCAGATGCTCCCCCAGGAGGCAAGAACATGTCTCCCACCTGGAATTTTGTTTTCTGAAAAACCACGGGAATCCGGTAAAGTCACGGCTGCAACCGGAGCCATCAGCGGGACAGTAACCAAAGCTGCCGGTGGCGGTGGAATAACCAAGGTGGTTGTCCGGGCCCACCTGTGCGAGTGTCCCTCCTACAGCAATTATGACAGTACAGATGCCAGCGGCAACTATCTCATTCCGAACTTACCCGCAGGCAGGTATACGGTTTGGACCGATAACGATTCCATATTCACCAACGTTTACTACAATGATAAGACCTGGCAGAATGCAGATACGGTAACAGTTGGTTCTGGCACGCTCCCCAACATCAATTTCAGTCTGCGGGTGGGAGCAAAAATCACGGGATTACTTACCTTAACAGGTTCTCCTTATGTCATGGCATTAGTGGAGGCTATAGACACCCTCACTAACGAGTATTACGATGCGCAACCATTTTCTGGTGGTGATACCGCCACCTACACTATTAAAAGACTGCCCACCGGAAAATATAAGATACGAACCTACGATATGTTCATGGGTTATATCGACGAGTATTACGATAATAAATCCACCTGGGCATCCGCTAATCTCATATCGGTAACAGAAGGCAGTACATATGGTCCATATAACATCACCTTGGACGTAGGTGCTACCATCGAAGGGACTGTTTCCGGCTCAGGACCTCTTGAAGGCATTATGCTCTGGGCATATTTTGTGGACGACAAGTTCGAATGGATACACATGGGTTACACTGACGCAAGTGGTGACTACTCTATCACCGGACTTCGCAATGGGAACTGGAAGGTATTCTGCTATGGAGACACCACCTATGAATGGGAATGGTATAACAATGTCGGCAGCTGGAATAGTGCCACCTCCATAAATGTCACTGCTCCCGGCACCGTTTCAAACAAGGATTTCTCTCTTGGCGTTGGCGGATCGATAAGCGGACACGTTTATGGCGAAGGAAGCTCCCCTCTTTCTGGAGCCGATGTTACTGCATTCGACACTGCTTTTGGTTGGGCTGGACTGGCCATGAAATGGGACGAAACCAATGCCAGCGGACATTACCAGATAAAGGGATTGCGCAGCAGTGCTTATTATGTCGAAGCAACTGTTGAATGCGACTATCAGTTGTACGATCACACCGATTCCATACTCGAAGCAGATCTGGTGAGCGTCTCTTCACCTGGTGATCACTCCGGAATTGATTTCAATCTTACTTCTGCAGTAGAAGACGAAGAGGATCAACCCGGTCTGCGACCTAGCGCATTTGAGCTTAAGCAAAACTACCCTAACCCATTCAATCCGGAAACCGAAATTGAATACGACTTGACCAGGCCTGCTCAGGTGAACTTAACCATTTACAATCTGCTGGGACAAAAGGTGAGAACTTTGGTTAATGAACGTCAACCGGCTGGCTCCTACAAAATCGCCTGGGGCGGGAAGAGCGAGCAAGGGAAGATTTCATCCAGCGGCATATATTTCTACCGGTTGGAGGTTAACGGAGTTCCTCAAACCAAGAGGATGGTCTTGTTAAAATAAAACTGATTCAATTTCAAGCTGTTACCTGTTTACCCATTCCTAAGTATTAAAAACCCTTGAGTCCATTGCTCAAGGGTTTTTTAATGCCCAGGTTTTGAGTGTAAACCTTTGGGTTCACCTGAAACGATAAAATGGAAGCTTTATATTCCATTGACTCACTAAATATCTTTACTCTCTTTGGGCAACATCTTCTTTAAACCGATAAACGGATACCTTCTGGAAAGTAATTTATATGTATAGATCACGATCGCTGCACAGATAATCCCTAAGATTATTCCTCCCAATACATCTAAAGGATAGTGTACGCCTACATATATGCGTGAATATGCCACCATGAAAGCAATAAATATTAAAGCGATTTTCCATCGTTGATATATGTGTGACAAAATTATGGTACCGGTGAACATGTTGACAGCGTGAGAAGAAGGAAAGGAAAAAGATCTGTTGCAATTTATCAGCAGATGGATGTTCTCAAGTACATTGCAGGGTCTTATCCTACCCACTAGCGGCTTGATCAAACTATTGCAGAGTTGATCGCTTATAGTGATCCCTACTATCAAGAGCGCAATCGCAATTCTACCCCTTTTCCCTCCAAATATGGCAAGCAAAACAACCATTAGTGCTATAGGAATCCGCCAGTAATTCAAGTTGGTCAAAATAGGCATTAAAAAATCCAAAACGGCATTTTGGACTTTGCCATTTAGGACAAAGAAAAGATCGACATCTAACTGAACCATTCTTTCGAGGAGCGAATAAAGCATATTACTTCAACTCATGATATGAGTTAAATAATCTTTTCATATTCTGCATATGCTTTTTTATTTTGAGTCCGGATAAAGGCACTGGCCTCTTCGGAAGTAGGAATTCCTGCTCTCCCTCCCAGCTTTCTGCATTTCATGGCAGCGCAAGCATTGGCAAATTCCGCAGTCTTCTTCTGTGACCAGCCTTCAAGCAGCCCATAGATGAATGCTCCGTGAAAAACGTCACCCGCTCCGGTGGTATCGACCACTTTTACTCCAAAACCGGGGGAATGGAACATCTCGTCTTCTGTCCCACAGATGCAGCCCTTTTCTCCGATGGTAACCACGGCGGTTTCGCATCCGGTCTTCAATAACTCACCGCATGCCACGTAATTATCGGACGTACCGGTAAATCCGCAAGCAAATCGCCTCGACACAATCAGATGATCCACATAGGGGAGAACTTTTTCTGCTCCTTTTCTCAGACTTCCCACATCCAGGCAAACTTGGACAAATTGTTTTTTAGCCCATCGAGCCACCGCAATATTTATCTTTGGCTCCCGGGCATCCAGATGCAGGAATTTGGTGGAGATGGATTTTAAAAAACCGAGATCATTTTCAGAAAGTCGATTTTTCTTATCCCGGTCCAAAGCCACGGTTCGCTTACCTGTTCCCTTATCTACCCAGATGTAGGCTTTACTTGTTTTTATCTTTTTGTCCACCACCACCCAGCGGGTGTCCACCCCCTCCTTTTCCAATTGCCATCTGACCAGCTCCCCGTCTGCATCATCACCCACCTTTCCGACATAAGCGACTTTTGCTCCCAGCCTGGCTAAGGTAACCATTGCAGTCGGTACCGGACCTCCTCCCTGTATTGAGGATTTGACTACGTCCACCTTATCATCCAGCTGGGGGTAGGGGTCGAGCATCGATAGAAAGTCCACCGCATTCACCCCCAAGCCCACGCAATCGTATTTTATATTTTTACTTGAATTTGACCTGACCATTGGTAGCCTCTATTAATGCGTTCTTTAACCTATCTGACCAGCTGCTTCTTATTTGAATTTTGACCTGTGCTTTTTCACCGAAAAAACTATCCAAAGTTTCAACCCCGTATTTACTGAAAACCAGCTGTATTTTTCCGGTCATATTAACCGGATAAGATAACTCAATGTCCGAAGTGAGCCACCCGGCAATTATTTCTGACTTTTGTAGAACGCCTTGAGCGGAAGTGCGGTATGCCCGGGAAAGTCCTCCGGTACCCAGCTTGATCCCGCCGTAATAGCGGGTCACCACCACCAAAATGTTGTGAAGTCCATCCGATTCTATGGCAGAGAAAATCGGTTTCCCCGCAGTCCCCCTCGGCTCTCCGGCGTCGCTGTATTTTTCGATTTCCTTTTGTCGATTTTTGACCCGCCAGGCATAACAGTTATGCGTGGCATCATGAAATTCCCCGGAGATCTTTTGAATCCACTCTTTGGCAGTCTCTTCGGAGTCGACGGGAACGGCAGTGGCGATGAAAATGGAGCTTTCTATTTTTATCTTGTCCCGGACTGAAGATTTTATGGTCAAGTATTCGTCAGGGGGATTTGGGCTCATGTCTTGAGTTCGTCTTTCGACTTTGGCATCAGGTATTGTTCGATCATCCGGTTGAGCCGCGAGCTGTAGATCAAGTCGAATTTTTCCATTTCGAACGGGATTAACTTCTCCGCCTTCAGTCGTACCAAAGCCGCCTCTTTTCTTGCCTCTCCCAAAGTCAGCTTCCCGCTCTTTATTTTATCACAGACGTCGTCCACCATCTGCTGAAGTTTTTTTAGCCTTTTATTATTATCCAGATAATCGTCAATATCCTTTGTCATTATTTTAAATATCTCCCGCTAAAGAAATCTGAAAACGCTACCCCGTAATCGCTCGATTTATCGAGCTACCCAGAGTTATGTTTAAAAAAGACACTGGACTACCATATCCAGATCATCCACCCCCTCTAGAATCACCGCTCCTTCCGCCGTTAACTCCTCCACTTTTCGTGAATTCTCCTTTCTCATCACGTACAAGGGCTTCCCTTGTTCGATGGCGATCTCCGCTGCATTCATGGTCCCTTCGCTCTTGTTCTCATTCATCTCCACCAGAATCACCGCTTGGGATAAACCGACCACGATTCGGTTCCGCGCCATCAGCTGTCCCACTTTGACCTGTACGTCCAGATCATATTCGGTGATCAGGGCTCCGTGTTGGGTGATCTCCTTGGCTAAAGTGACGTTTTCCCCCGGATAGATTTTGTTCAATCCTGAGCCCAAAACCGCATAGGTCTTCCCTTCCTGCTGGATGGCGCCCACATGGGCGGCGGAATCGATCCCCTCCGCCAGTCCGCTTACCACCACCACCCCATTTCGAGCCAGGTGCTTGCCAATCTGCACCGCCAAATTTACCCCCCAGCTGCTGTACTCCCGATGTGTGCCGACCACTGCCACAAAGGAGGGATCGGCAAGAGGAAAATCTCCCCGGTAGTAAAGCAGGGGCGGAGGATCGTTGATCTGCTTGAGCATCTCGGGATAGTTGTCGTCCAGTATGGTGGAAATACCTACCCCCAACTCCTCCAGATAAGATATGCGGTTCTCGATCTCCCTGAAATCTTCTTGGGAACTAAGTAATTGCTCTGCTTTCTGGGGAGTCATTCGGGGGAGGGAGGAAAGATCTTCTATGGAAGCCTTGAAGACGTTTTCCACCGATCCGAAACTCAAAAGCAACTGCTGGAACCCCTTGGGTCCCACCTTTGCTTTCTCTCGTATAGCTATGACATATTTCCGGTGATCCAATTTAGACCTCAAATTTATCTTTCCATCCAGAATTTACGAGAAAAATCAACCAGAGCAAGCAAAATAGATTAAGGATTTTTCGATCGAGTATCTATATAAAATTTAAAACTATCTTCGACCGGATGAATCACCCATGCCCGGACAAACGCTCTTGGCCAAGACCAGTGCATATATTTTATCGGCTTCCGCTTGTCTTAATAGGGATGATAACTCGTCCAAAGTAGCTCCGGAAGCGATAACATCGTCCAGTAAAAGAATTCTTTTTCCTTTAAGGTCAATCGGTTTTGCTAATTTAAAGGTGTTAAGCACATTCAGCTGTTTGGATTCTTTCCCCACCACTTCTTTTTGTGGTCGGGTGAGCCTGGTGCGTATGAAAGCTTCCCTTTCCCAGCGTATCCTTGTCCTTTGTTTCACCCTCTCCGCTATAAACGATACCGGATCAAACGGTCGACTTTTAAAAGAGAGGGGGACGGTCAGGATCAATTCTGCGGATTTCAAAATCAAGTTGCTATTTATGTATTCGGATACCAAACCGGATAGAAGCTCGCCGGAATGACGGTTCTGCTCATACTTGAACGAGTGGATCAGAATGCCCAGCTTGGTTCTTTTTCGGGGTAAAGTGTCCCATCGGCTGTATTCCCCCAAAGCAAAACCCTCATCGAAGACACCATCAAGAACAACGGGCTCTATTTCAGATAAAGAGATAGACTCAACCTTCGCAGACGCAGAGAGAAAAAAATCCATTCCGAATTTGCCGAAGATTCTTCTGACGCTGTTCATTGGCATAACGAAAGCTTAAAAAATGTTTACGTTGTAATATACCTACGAGCCACTAGAATCAAGCGGAGAAAAGATCTGTTAATATAAAGCTACCTCTACACAACCCGATCCCAGCTGATCATGCATCGGATTCGATCTTTAAATGCCATTCGCCTGAGCCAGAAGGTTCTTTTGGGTTAGGAGATTGAGGGCATAAAGCAGATTGTCGCGGTGCGCTTTGAAATCCGCTAAATATTCCGGTTTCACCGGTTCGACCGGAGGGGAGACCATTCTGAGGGGATTGACGAATCTTCCGTTGACTTTAACCCGATAATCCAGATGGGGGCCGGTGGACAGTCCGGTGCTCCCCACATAGCCGATCAGATCCTTTTGTTTTACCCCTGAGCCTGACCGGATCCCCTTGGCTATTCCGGAAAGATGCCCGTAAGAGGTAACGAAACCATTGGCATGGCGAATTTCCACCACTTTTCCTAATCCCCCACTCCGTCCAGCATAAATCACCACTCCATCAGCGGAAGAAACTATCGGGGTACCGGTTGGAGCTGCATAATCCACCCCCAAGTGTGGTCGATATCTTTTAAGGATCGGATGGAAACGACCGTAAGAGAACCGGGAGCTGATCCTTCGATAGTTCAAAGGTGATTTCAAAAAGGCTTTCCTCACCGATTTTCCCGACGGATCAAACCACTCCTTGCGTCCACCGGGGGTCTGGTATAATACCGCCTGGGTGATCTGGCTGCCTGAACGGTATTCCGCTGCCAGGATGTCTCCATATCTAACAAAATTACCGTCCATGGTATATTCCTCGAATATCAGCCGGAAGCTGTCCCCCCTCTGAGGCTCGGTCAAAAAGTCTATCTCCCATTCGAACACCTCGGCAAACTTAAGGATCAATTCAGGATTCCTGCACTCCTCGATCATCGATTCCCATAAGGAGCTGCCTATCTCTCCCTGGATGGACCTGATGATGCAATTGAATTGAAGAGGTTCTATGGTGGCTTTCAGCTCCCCCCTCTCTCTCGTCACCCGGCATTTCTGATCCAAGCCCTTTTGATATTCAAACAGCAGTATGGAATCGGGAGTGGTCACCAGAGTATAGCAGTCACCGGGGAGGGATTTTCTCAAATCCAATTTTCCTTTAAGAGCAGAGATCAGATCATAGGCTAACTGTGAGGAGAGACCCTTTTTCAGCAGGGAAAGATATAGTGGTTCGTTTTTCTCTATCTCCCCTTGAAATATGCAGGCCAAAGGCAGAGGATTTAAACTGGCCTGCTCGACTTTGACATTTTTGTTTTCGAACAGATCCAGCCACCCTCTAAACAAGGACAAAACCGCAATCAAGATCAAAAAGGAAGCGATACTTATTATTCTTCTCTTGTTGATGGAACCTAATTTCATCTCTCTTCCTCAAATACCTCCGCGGAAAAAATGTACAGTTCCGCATCCTTCTCTCTCCAACAGTTGGGATTGCTTATCCCCGCTTTATAGCACAGCTCATTTAAGAAAGTGGTCCGGTCCCAACCCTGTTCCGTCGCTACCTGCGGCAGGAAGACCCCCTGGTAGTACCCTTTTTTCAACAAAACCCCGTGCCTTCCTATTTGAATTTCGCTTACGTCCTTTATCTTTTTCAGCGGGGTAAGAACGGAGATCTCCAAATCCAATGACGGTAGCTCTTGGGGTGAAACCGGGTTAAAGCGGGGATCGTTTAAAGCTGCTGCTTGTGCCATCTCTCTTATGGTGATATAAAGAGGCTTGATCGCCTCGATATAACCTATGCATCCCCGGAGCTGGCCATTTTCACGAATGGTGACGAACGCTCCCCGTTTTTCTTTAAGGATGGGGGAGTCGACCTCGAACTCCGGCACTTTTTGTCCCTTGACACAGTCTTCGATGGTGGTTCGGGCGATATTCATTAAAGTGGTTTTATCCTTTGCTGAAAGGCTCAAATCCTCGCTTCCCTTCTCCATCTCCTTTTTATTGCTGCCCGTGGATGCAGATTTGGAGTCATAAATGACCGCAGCCATGTACCCTACTACAGCGGATTTATCACCGGTGACGTCTCCGGAGTTGGCATATCTCACCACTTTGGCTTTATCCGCTCCCAATCCCTTGGCTGCCAGCATCACTGCTGCTATAGGACTGCCCCCGCAAGCTTCACATAATCCCGCCCCCAGGTCGTCAAACAAGCCTTCTGGGTCAAATGAGTTAACATGGTTGATCACCACACTATCTAAACGGACGGCTTCATTATACGGGTGGTAATGTGAGAGATCCGAACTGGCAACAATCAAAACATTTTTACCTTTGAGTGATTTTTGTAATGCTTCCGCCAAAGCTTGACAGGTGGCCCAGTCCTGATTCCCGATCACGATCGGAACCAATTTGAATTTTCCCAATACCAATTGCAGAAAAGGAAGCTGAACCTCTATAGCATGCTCCCCCCTCTGTCCCGAAAAACCGTGCCCCTGGTCCGAAAGAAACACCCTTTTATTTACGCTGGCTATCTCCCCGGCCAAAGTTGTATCCACCGGAATTATTCCCAACGGGGTCTGGTAAGCTCCGCCATTGTAAACTGAGGCACCAGGAAAGTAAGCTACGTGAGAGGGGGAGATCACCACCACCGTTTCGTAAGAGAAACCCTCCAGAAGCTTATAGACATAAGCTGCCACCTGACCGGAATACATGTATCCGGCATGGGGTGATATCAGCGCCACGATTTTCCCCGGAATCGGCTCCTTTCTGGCGTTTTTGTAGTATCCGGTTATTTCTTTGGATAGTGTCACAGAGTCGCCGGGATAGAACTGTCCCGCCACGGCGGGCTTTCTGGTTTGTCCCATATTGAATCTTCCCTCCTTCGCGGCTTCTCCCTGTGTCTTGGAATCTGATTGCCTGCCGCAGTTAGAAAGATATAGAAAGACAAATAAAAAGACAAAAAGAAAATACACTTTTCTTTGCATTTTATTTGACCTCGACTTCTATAACAGTTATACCGCGAATTACAGGATCAGATTGATTCTTTCATCTGCTTAGGGTTTTGTGTTTTCCCTACCCTAAAACATACTTTTTATGGATTCTTATTTTTCTGTCCTGGTCATACCATCTCACCAGACAGATATTGTGTATGGTTAATTTATAATTGAGGTGGTAATTTTCCAAATCCTTTTTAGCTTTACGAAACTGATTAAGGGTAAGGTCACCGTGGGCTAAGGTTAAGTGGGGAAACCATTCTTGCGGAGTACAGAATCTGAATGTCTGGAAGCAATATTTTTGCAGTAGATCATCGATCTTTTTATGAATACTCTGTAGGGTTTTGGTTCTTGTCACCGAAAGGAAAATGACCCGCTCCGGTTTTTCAAAGGTGTCTATTCCCCCTAGGGTGATGGGAAATGGGATTATTTCAGAGGATAGATTCTTAAGTTTTGAATCAATGGTTTTGAGGTCTTCGCTCAACCCTCCCTGAAAACTTAAATGAGGATGCGGAAAATTCTGGACCGCTTTGGAATCATACTCCTTTTCGAAAAGCCGCCACATCTTTTTTGTCTCTTCATAAGCCTCCCCTTCTAGAATCGAAACAACGCCAAGTTTATTTGCTCTCATCCCTATATCTTGGAAGTTGGTTGTTTTCTCAAAAGAATTCAAGAGATCCACAATTGTCGATAAGCATTTTAGTGGACAAGCAAACCGCATGTTTCTATTTTCTTTTTTTCCTGGCGCTCTTCCTTTTTGGTTTGTCCAGAGCCAATTCCAGTACCCGATCCATGGTATCGACAAAAATAAATTTTATCTTCTTTTTTATCTCATCCGGGATCTCCACCAAATCTTTCTGATTCTCCTTAGGTAGGATCAAAGTCTCCACCCCCGCTCGATAGGCAGCTAAAGCCTTCTCCTTTAAGCCTCCAATGGGCAGGATCTGTCCCCTTAAAGTCAACTCGCCGGTCATGGCTAACTTGGGTTTGACCGGCCTTTCGGTCATGATGGAAGCAATGGCAGTGGCCATGGTAATTCCGGCGGATGGTCCGTCCTTGGGTATGGCTCCTGCTGGGACATGGACATGAATATCGTATTTGTCGAAGATTCCCTCCGGGATATGTAACTTTTTGCTGGCGGAACGGATGTAAGAAAACGCGGCTTGAACCGACTCCTTCATCACCTCACCCATATAGCCGGTCAAAATCAACGATTTCTTCCCCTTCATTTTAGTGGCTTCCACGAACATCAGATCCCCACCGGTCTGGGTCCAGGCAACCCCGGGAACCACTCCTATTTGTGCGGTCCTTTCTACTATCTCCTGATAGAATTTAGAAGGTCCCAGAAATTGCTCTAAGTTCTTTGGGGTAATCTCCACCTTCTTCTTTTCCCCGGAAGCGAACATCTTAGCTACCTTGCGGCAAATGGTGGCCAGCTCCCGGTCCAGATTCCTCAATCCCGACTCTCTGGTATAGTCGTTGATTATCTTCCTTATGGCTTCATCCTGAAAGGCGAGAATCACCGGCTTGAGTCCATGATTGGAAAGCTCTTTGGGGACCAAATGCCTTTTGGCGATCTGCAGCTTCTCCAGATCCGTATATCCCGGAAGCTCGATCACCTCCATTCGATCCCTCAGAACGCGCGGGATCGGATCCAGAATGTTGGCGGTGGTGATGAACATCACCTTGGACAGGTCGAAGGGGACGTCCAGATAGTGATCGGAGAAGGTGTTGTTCTGCTCCGGGTCCAGAACCTCCAGCAGGGCGGAGGAAGGATCACCTCGGAAATCCTGTCCGATCTTGTCCACCTCGTCCAGCATGAAGATCGGGTTATTGGAGCCGGCTCGCCTGATCCCTTGGATTATCCTTCCGGGAAGAGCACCGATGTATGTCCTTCTGTGTCCCCGGATCTCCGCCTCGTCGTGCATACCGCCTAAGGATATGCGGTTGAATTTCCTTCCCATGGCCCGCGCTATTGAAATCCCCAAAGAGGTCTTTCCCACCCCGGGCGGACCCACGAAGCAGAGAATAGGTCCCTTCATATCCTGCTTCAGCTTTCTGACCGCCAGATACTCCAAAATCCTTTCTTTGACCTTCTCCAGATCGTAGTGATCCTCGTCCAAGATCTTCTTGGCTTTCTTTATGTCCAGAATATCTTCGGTGGTTTTGCTCCAGGGAAGATTTACTAACCAGTCCAAATAAGTTCGGGAGACGGTGTACTCTGCGGCAGCCGGATTCATCTTGGATAACCGGTCCAGCTCCTTTTGAGCTGTATCCTGTGCCTCAGCCGACATCTTGGCCTCTTTTATCTTCTTTTTGAATTCATCCAGCTCCACCGTCCGCTCATCCGCTTCCCCCAGTTCCTTCTGGATGGCTTTAAGCTGTTCCCGCAGGATATATTCCTTCTGAGTTTTTCCCAATTCGCTGGCAGTCTGCGATTGGATCCGCCGGGAGAGCTCCAAAACCTCCACCTCCCGGTTAATGTGGGACAGAACTTTTCGCAACCTCTCCTTGGTGTCGAAGGTTTCCAAAAGCTCCTGTTTTTGATCCACGCTGATGTTAAGATTGGAGGCGATCAGATCCGCCAGACGGTTGGGATCGTCGGTATTGATGGCGGTTATCTGCAACTCTTCGGATAGGTACGGTGCCAGCTCCACCACCTTCTTGAGAAGATCCAATACGTTCCGGACCAAAGCCTCCACCTCCACGCTCTTCTCTGCGGTCTCCTCGATCATCTCGATCTGTGCCACCAGGTAAGGCTCGGTCTGACGGAAGCTTTTTATCTTCACCCGGGATAAACCCTGTACCAAAAACCTTACGCTCCCGTCGGGGAATCGCAGCATCTTCAGAATGGATGCGGCAGTTCCCACCTGGTAGATGTCCTCGGCTTTTGCCTGCTCGACGGCTGCATTCTTCTGGGCAAAAAGTCCTATGATCTTTCCGCTCATCAAGGTCTCGTCTATCAGCCGGGCATGTTTTTGATCGGTGACGATCAAGGGCACGATCAGGTAAGGGAAAACGACCGTCCCCTTGATGGGGATGATGGAGATCTCCTCTCCGATCTTCTTGGTATCCTCGACTATTTTCTCGTTTTCTTTTAACAAGTTCGTTCTCCTTAAATGGTTGGCTTTAAGAACAGCAAATGATTGTGGAATTACAGGTCCTTAGTCTTCTATAAATTCTCACTCCACCTCGATCTTGATCTCCTTTGACTTGCCGACCTTTCCCGGTTTTCTGGAAAGGTTTATTTCCAAAAATCCATCTTTATATACCGCCTTGACGTTCTCTCCATCCAACGGCTCGGGCAGCCGTATGTTCCGCTCAAAAGGCCCGTAGTTTATCTCCATATTTTGATATGCGGTTCTGTGAGCAGAGGAGTGCTCCTTCCTTTCTCCCTGAATGATCAAAACGTCGGCAGACATAGTAATGTTCAAGTCCTGCTGCCTCATTCCCGCGATCTCCATCCGGATGGCGATCCCCTCATCGGTTTCATAAACGTCCGTGGGGGGTCTCCATACTCGCCGGGAAGTTAAAACCGGAGAATGTTTGAGTTTGTAAAAATGATCGAACAGAATGTCCATCTCCTCCTGAATTCTCCGAACGTCTTTCCATATGTCTTTCCTGAAATCATCCATACCGCACCTCACGACTTTCCGGTTAATTTAAGAGACTGATCACCTCTGCTTTCCCGTCTCCAGCTCAATCTGGATGCTGTCTATGGCACCTTGAATCTCCGGAGCGTCTTCGGGATTAGATCTTAGGTAGATCTCCATGAGTCTTTCGGCCTCCTGTTTCCTCCCCAGGTGTGCATAGGTGATGGCCAGCATCCGATAAGCTTTTAGGTAGTTCGGATCCAGCCTAAGCACCATTTCGAAGCATACCGCTGCTTCCTGATATCTCTCCTCTTTTCCTGAAATGTTGCCCAGAGCGTAATAGTATTCTGCCTTCCTTGGTCCCAGATTGATGGCTTCCCTCATCTCCGAAGCTGCTTCCTCATACTTTCCCTGCTCCGCCAGACAATGTCCCAGGCTGCTGTGAAGAAGCTCCATCGAAAGGCGATCCGACGCCACTCCAATAGCCTGTCTGAAAGCCTCTTCCGCCAAATCGAACCTTTTTAATCTCAGATACGCATTTCCCAGTGCTCCAAAATAACGCAGATTAGGATTTATGGCAATAGCTTTTTTCCAGTAGTTTGCGGTTTTTTCGTTTTCTCCCCTGTCTCGAAAATAGCAGGCTAAGGTTTCGTATCCATAGGCAGCTCGCGGAATATCCAAAATTAAAAGGTCCTCAAATCTCGCTACGGCTTTCACCCCAGACGCGTTGACCCAGATCCAGGGAAGGGTAAATATAACAGAGGTGACGAAAAGGACCAATGTAATTCTGCTCGGCTTTATGGCTTTCCATATTTCAACGTTAGTAATAAGAAGAAACAACAGCAGGAAAGTGATCCCCAGACCGGTGAATGCAAAAAGATCCCAATCCCGGGCATACCCCAGCTTGGGATCAACCAGCCAAGCGAATAAGAGAGATCCGACTATGGTCCAGATAAGGAACCTTACCACTTTATCTTTTAAGTCCATGGATTTTCTACCAAAAAAGCAAAGGACGCTCCCCAGAATTATCCCCACGGGGAAAATCAAAACCTGCTGGTTAAGAAAATCCAGAAGATGAGTCAGTGAGAAAAAAGAATAGAAGCTTTCCCCGTCTCCGAAGGGATAAATCAGGAAGGATTTGACCGGCGCCTGGGGAAAGTTAATCTTCAGGAAATATATTCCCAGCCCGACTATCAAGACCGTCAGGACCAAAGCCAGGAGTTGATCGATTTTTAACTTGGCGGATTTAACCTTGGCTCCCTTTGGAGATGGAGCAAAAGTCAAATAGACCAGGGACGGTAAGAAAAACAAAGCCGCCAGATGAAAGCCGGATGCCAGAATGAGAAAAAGGCACGGCCAGACGAATTGACCCTGCTGCTTTAGGAATCTCATCCCGAAAAAAAGATAAGCCACGATTAATATGTACATAAAAGAGTAGCTTTCGATATAACCGAAAAACAACTGGCTGGCCCCCCCGATGGTCAGAAGCAGAAAGATAAGCAGCTTTTCCCTTCCGTTTTTCCCCCAAAGGTCACAGATCATAAAAACCAGGAAAACGTATATAGCCCCAGCCAAATAACTCAAAATCCTATAGGTGGTGAAACCATCCGAACCTAATAATCTCGAAATCCAAACATGAAAATAAAAATCACCGGATTCGGTGATGTTGAACAATATCCCCGTCCGAATCTCCAAAGCACGCCAGTATCCATCACCCAATAAAGGGGTTCGGGTTCGGAAAAGCCAAAAAGGGATTATACTTATCAAGCTGGCTATAGTGTATATTAGATATCTATTGATTCTTCGGATTCTGTTCGCCAGCAACGTGAAAATAGACTCCAGAATTTTAATGATAAAACTATTTAGACTCGGAATCAGAATAATAAAAAGCCCCGCTGCCGATAAAGCAATTCGAAATCCCAGCGGAAAATAACAAAGCTGGTTTATGCCCCAAAGCCGGGCATGTGGAAAAAAGGAGGCGAGCAGATGGATCAGGATGAGGAAAGCACAGCCCAGAATGATTCCCCTTTCCATTTTGACATCGGTAAATCCTGATTTGAGGGTATGCTTCGTTTCCGGACTTGTCATATCCACCTTAGCTTATCCTTCTTTCCTGATTCTTCATGATCTTACCCCCTAAATTGCATTATTTTGCATTCTGCGGTTTACCTTTTTCAATCTGCAATCATCTTTTGAATTTGCGATTCCTCGTCCCTCTTTTCCCCTTCTATAATCAGGTCGACTTCATTTCTCCGGTTCTTGAGTCAGCTTTCGTGCTATATCCATCAGAACCTCCCGCACCTCCGCTTCATCCTCAGCTTGGGGAGAAAGCTCAAGATAAAGCTTTAGATTTTTCTCTGCCAAAGCATACTCCCCCAGATTATAGTAGGAGTAACCTAAGTTGCGGTATAGGGGAAAGTATCCCGGATTGGACGCCAGCCCTTCCTCGAATACCTGTATGGCTTCAGGGTACCGTTTCAGGTTGGTCAGAAGGACACCCAGGTTGTCGAAGTATTGGGTGAGGTTTGGTCTGGCTTTAATGGCTTTGCGATACTCGGATATGGCTTCCTCGTTTCTTCCCAACCGGACATAAACTTCCGCCAAGCCAAAATGGGTAAAATCGAATGTGGAATCTACCTTAAGCGACCTCTGCAGTTCCCTTAACGCCAGATCGTACTGTTGATTGTTGAAGTAGACCGTGGCTAAGTTGTCGATATAGCGGGCGCTTCCGGTGATGGTTATGGCTTTCTCCCATTGGACGATCTCTTTTTGCCACTCCCCTTTTTGGTTATAATAAATGGCCAGGTTCTCGCGTCCTGACGGGCTCCTCTTCTTGTCCAGATCCAAAAGGTATTCGATTCTCTCCACCGACTTTTTTTCCGAAGCGTTGACGTATATCCAGGGAACGGTGGATATCAAAGAGGTAAACAGCAAAGCCAGGGTGACGTATCTTAGATCTTTCAGTTTTGCCTCCCTCCAGCTCTTGATGAATACATAGATTCCCAGAATCGTACAACCCAAACCGGTGAAGGCAAACAAATCCCAATCTCGCGGGTAACCCAACTTGGGATCCATAAAAAAAGCATAAGCCAAACTGCACAGGCTTAAAATCAGAAGAAACCGGAATATTCGGTCTTTGAAATTGATCTTTACCCAAAAACTAAGGATCGAAAGCAACCATATCAGGATACCGACTGGCGTGATCAAAAGTTGATGATTCGCCAGATCCAAGAGATGGGAGGAAGAGAAGATGGAATAATAGTTTTGATCTTTCCCTAAGGGAAATATCAAATAATAACCCAATCCCTTCCTTTCCGGATTATAGTATTGCAACAGGATCGTTCCCCCGGCGATAACCAGGATGGTCGCTATGGTTAAAATTATCCAGCCCCTTCTTTTGGTTTTCTTGGCAGCATCGGGATATTTGCCTCTTTCTTGATAAATCAAATACAAAAGCGAAGGAAGAAGCATCAGGGCAAGAAGATGAAAGCTTAGGGCTAATAAGAAAGCCAGAACCGGCAGCAGGACTTTGCTTTGATTTTCAAGATAGTACAAGGAAAGAAAGATGAAGAGAGCAATGGCAACGTAAACTAGTGTATAGCTCTCCACATAGCCGAAGAAGAGTTGGTTTGCGCCCAGGGTAAGGATGACTGAAAGAATAAGCCCTCTTTCCTTATAATCTTTGCCTAAAAGATCCGCCAACAGTTGACACAGAAACAGAAAAAAGATGCCAAAGAGAACGCTCAAAACCGCATAAGTCCGAAAGGCATCCCAGCCAAAGAAATTGGATATCTTCACGTGCAGGAAGAAATCAAAGGGTTCGGTAAAGTTGGATAAGGTTCCCCCCAAATTGATCTCTCTGGCTCTCAAGAAGCTATCCCCCAAAAGATAGGTTTTCACTCTAAAAATCCAGAAAAACACCCCTCCCGCCAAACTGAATAAAATATATCTAAGATATCTCCACTTACTTTTGATTTTGGTTTTCCTGGAGAAAGAAAAGCTATACAAAAAGCTACCCAGGGCTTTGTTTACCTGTGGAATTAAAATAAGGATTCCGCTGATTACCAAAATCCATTTCCAGACAGGGGGTAGAAAATAAAGGAGATTTAATCCCCAGAGTCTTTCTTTGGGAAAATACGAAGCAATAAGATGAAGTAGTATTAGAAGAAAGCAGCCTATACCGGTTATCTTTTCGGTTCTGCTCATACGTTGAATCGGAAAAAAATCACGTCCCCGTCCTGCACGATGTAATCCTTCCCTTCCAATTTCAACTCCCCTTTCTCTTTGGCTTTATGAATGGAACCAAGCTCTAAAAGCTTATCGACGGTTATCACTTCCGCTTTGATGAAACCCCTCTCCATGTCGGTATGAACCGTCCCTGCTGCTTTTATGGCTTTGGTCCCGGAGGGAATGGACCAGGCTCTGACCTCATTCTCGTTGGCGGTAAAAAATGAAATTAAATTCAGAAGCTTAAAGGAGATGTCGATCACCCGTTCTATTGCCAGTTTGTCCACCCCCAAATCCTCCATGAAGGCTTTTCTGTCGTTTTCGTCCAACTGTGAGAGTTCCATTTCCAGTTTTCCGCACATGGAGCAAACTGCTATCCTGCTGTGCCGGGTGAACTCGGAGAAGTCTGACTCAATATTCACCCGCTGGCTATGCTGGTTCTCATCCAGGTTTAGTATGAGGAGTAGCGGTTTTAAGGAGAGGAAGGCAAACCCGCGAATCATTTTCTCCTCCTCCGGGGAGAGGGAAACTTCCCTCAAGGGTATACCCTGATCCAGAGACTCTTTGAATCTGTGAAGAATCGCCAGTTCCCTTTTCTCCTCCTCCACTTTGGAGCTGGTTACCGACTTCTCCAGGCGCTTCAGCCTTTTCTCTATGATGTCCAAATCGATTAAAATTAAATCTAAATCCAAACTTTTTATGTCTCTTTTGGGATCAACCGAACCGGATATATGACTGACATTTTCGTCTGCAAAAACCCTCACCACGTGTGCCAGCTCATCCACTTCTCTTAAGGAATGATAAAATTCGCCTTCCGAGCCTTTTTCTTTCGTCTCTTTCACCAGACCGGCAACGTCGATATATTCCACTTCTACGGGGGTGGTCTTCTTCGGTTGGTACAAGGAAGCGACCTTATATACTCTTTCATCCGGAACTTTAACCATGCCCCGATTGGCTTCTTTAACCCCCAGGGTGAATTCCCCTACCCTGGCATGGGCACTAGTTAAGGCATTGAATATCGTGGTCTTTCCCACAAACGGAAGACCGATAATCCCAATTTTCATAGCTTGAACTTCCTTAGGTTAGCTATTAACGCTGTTCTAAGCATCGTCATACCGAATCAAAAGATCTTCCATGAACCAGAAGTAATTTCACTAAACAAAAATCCCCGGTTTTAAATTTGCACTTTGCACTTTTCATTCTGCAATTTGCATTTAAATCTGTATTCTGAGTTCTATATCTTGATCTCCTTTATGCTTAAATGGATCCAATCCGGCTGTAATTTCTCTTCCAAGCTCTTCAGAATCTCTTTGTCTTTATATTTACCTGAAGTCACAAAAACCGTCTTCATCCCCAGTTTCTTAGCACCGGCCAGATCGGAGAGAGGATCATCGCTTATCATTATGCAATTTTCGGGTTTTGTTTCAAATCTATTCATCGCCTCTTGGTAAATCCCCGGTGCTGGTTTACCCATAATGATTGCCTTCTTCCGGGTACTATATTCCAACACTTGGACCACTGCTCCGACGGATGGAGACAACTCCCCTTTTTCGTCTTTATATAACCGGTTGGAATGAAGCGCCAGCAAAGGAGCGTCGTGTTTGACCAGCGCATTGACCGCAATCTTAAGCTTGTTGAAATCCAGAGAAGTATCCAATCCCACCAGCACCGCTTCCACTTTATCACCAGAGGGAGTTTCGATTCCGTTTTCATTCAGATAATCTCTCAGGTGAGATGCACCTATAACATAACACTTTTTTACCTGTTCCTGTCTTAGCCAATTCAAAGCAACTTCCATGCAGGTAATCAGATTCTCCGGTTGAACATTAAATCCTATGTTCTGCAATAATACCAAAAGTTCCAAGGGCTTATGGGTGGTGTTATTTGAGACTAAAGCCAGCTTATGAGGAGATGAGACTAAGGAATTTATCCAGTCAATCGCCCCTTCGATAGGGGCATAGGATTTATCCTTTACTATTGTCCCTTCGATATCTACCAGATACAATTTCTGATTCATGATATAAGTTTAAGCTATTCGCAGCCCTTTGTCAAACTATTTAGAGGGACGTTCTAAGTGTTTGCCTTCGGGCAAACCATCTTTATTAAGACAGACTGAAGCATGACACGCCGGATGAAAATTCGCGTGAAGACATTTTCTTTCATGATGATTTATTACCTGTATTTCTTCATTAAGTTTGCCACGGTTTCTGCTCCAGATATTTTACAATTTTCTGAAGCCATTCGATTGGCAAAATCAAGAGATTGAATCAAATCCTTTGTGTCTAAGTAACGTGTCAGAAATCCCGCTGAAAAAACGTCCCCGCAGCCGGTGGCATCTTTGAATCCATGGACTTTTATCCTTTGACACCGTTCAAATTTGACCTTCTCCCCTTTTTTATAAATCATAACCGCACCTTTTTCTCCTAAGGTAACCAGCAGTACCTGAAGTCCTAAATCTAGCACATAGATACCAAAGTCTCGAATATCCTTTAAGGATTTCACCTTTCCCCCGGATAGAACATTCAATTCCGGCAGATTGGTTTGCACAAAATCAGCTGCCTTTATATACTCTCTCCAATTCCTCGGCATCTTTAAATATCTTCTCCCGGTTTTGTCCATTCCCAGTGTAAGACTATGAATATCCAAGTAAATAAGAGCTTTCGTGCTCTTTCTAATCCGTTTTAAATCTGTCAGTTCTATATCAAATCCGGAAATGAAATTTACCAAAATCACCTGACTATCCAGAAAAGGTTTGACCTGTTCAAACCTTAAAACCGGAACCCTGTTTTTTAGGATTTCGTCTCTTTGATTGTTTTCATCTATCAACAGTAAAGCATGATTATTTTTTCTTCTTACTTTAAATATCCCACTTAAATTTACATTCCCGAATCCTTTAAGAGTCGAAGTTACCTTACCATGGACATCATATCCCAGATTGCATACCGGATAAATTTCCACCCTTTTTCCCCCTAACCCGGATAATGCAGACAGATTATAAAAAATCCCTCCGAAGCTTTCTGTCCTTTTTCCGTTAGGGAAAATTATGCTGTCTTTATTAATGGTTCCGATAACTGTGATTTTGAATTTGTGCATGGGGGATAGTAATAATCGGTTCAATTTCGATTCCTCTATCCTCCTCCCCATTATGTGCTGAGGGGAACTAAGGGGGAGAAGTTGAAAGTCGTGATACTACTGCCTCATAAACCTCTTCCGTGGCTATCTCTTTCATGCATTTAAAATGCTTTTGCGGACATTTTCTCTTTCCGTGTATCCCGCAAGGACGGCACTCCATTTTTTTCTGGATAATAACGTGGCCTTCACCATAAGGGGCAAAGCCAAACTCCGGGATGGTGGAACCAAAGATCGCCACCACCGGTCTTTTCATCGCAGAGGCAACATGCACCGGGGCGCTGTCATTGGAAAGGATCACCTTACATAGTGAAATTATGGCAGAAGATTGGAGTATATCGGTTTTGCCGGCTAAGATTACCGATGGAGTTTTCATTTGATCGGCAATCCCCTGGCAGAGTTTTTGATCCTCCTCAGAACCTAAAAAGACAACCTTCACTCCGGCTTTTTGTTGAAGAAGATCCGCCACTTCGGCGAATCTCTCCGGAAGCCATCTTTTTGTTGCCCAGACCGAGCCGGGAGCAATCCCTACTATTTTTTCTTCTTCTCGAATGCTGGAATCATGCAATAGTTTACGGGCATAAGAATAATCATCCGGCGAGGGAAAAAGCTCAGGGGTTACATTGTTGGGATGATAATCGAAATTGGAAAACAGTGAGAGATTGCGTTCAACCTCATGGATATTCGTAAGGTAGCTCACTTTGCTTGAAAACAGGAAAGAACCGGCACTGTTCTCAAATCCGATTCTTTTAGGTATGTTTGAAAAATATGCCAAGACTGCACTCCGGAATGAACGGTGCGGGATCACAGCCAAATCAAATTCTCTCGCCCGGATTTTATTAACCATTTGAACAAAGTGAATTGGACCCTTTTTGTTTCTTTTATCATGTACTAAAATCTCGTTTAAGTACGGATTATTCTCCAGAACCTTTTTTGTTTCCGGGATGAGAAGGAAAGATATGAATGAATCGGGGAAAAGCTCCCGCAGGGCTTTGATCAGTGGTGTGGAGAGTATAACGTCTCCCAGAAAAGCAGTCTGTATGATTAAAATCCGCTTAGGTACCATGCATCTCATTACCTCTCCACTATAAAACTGTGTCACAATTCAGTTTTTTGTAACCGTCCATATGGACGAAAACGGCTCGGTGGATTCCAATGACTTACGCAATCTGAAGATTGCGGCTACAAGGTCAAAACACTATCATGACGCATCCTCAATGTGGAGAGGGGGAGGGGGTGAAGTCATCCGCTCAATCCGTTTCATCCGCTGACAGAATTTTCATACTCTTTGGTCGTGCTCTTCCATCTGCGGTGTGGCCAGAACCAATGATCCGGATATCTTCGAATATATTCTTCCAATTTTCGGGTATAAGCCTGAGTCAAATTTCGAATATCCTCTTCCTTATCTGAAGTCTTTTCACCGTATATTGGCTTTTCAAAAATTATTCTCTGCTTCTTATTCTCTTGTCTGATGATGAATCCCATGATAATGGGAGCATCCATCTTCAAAGCAAAAGCAGCCGGCCCTTTGGGTGTAGATGCAGGTCGGTTGAAAAACTCCACCACCGTTCCGTCACTACCGGCATCCTGATCGGAGAGCATTGCCACAAACCGATTTTCCTTCAAAGCTTTGATTATACCCTTGGCGGCAACTCCCATTTTGATTATGCCGATCCCCATGGAGCTTCTATAATCGTTCATCATGTTATCTACTAAAAGATTGTGCTGCTCTCCTACCAGAAAATCGATGGGATACCCTTTTTGACTTGTAGCTGCTCCCATCAACTCCCAACTGCCAAAATGCCCAGCCACTAAAATGGCTCCCTTTCCCTTCCTTAGTGCCTCGTCAAAATTCTCTAGTCCTTCAAATTCAGTCATCTTGAGGATTTTATCTTTATCCAAAGAAGGAAACAGAGAATACTCCACCATGGATTTTGCGAAATTCTTATAAGCCCTGCGCCCAATTTTAACCAGTTCCTTTCGTTCCACTCCCAAAGAGTTTTTTAGATTAATGAGAGTCACTCTTCTTCTTATCTTTACCACATCAAAAGCCAGCCATCCCAAAAAGGAACCAAAAGCCAGAGCCCAGCTATAGGGTAATATTCTAACCAACGCACCAACCAGATAGGTGATCCAGTATTCAATTTTGTGTTTGATCATCCGAAGGCTCATCCTGCTTTTTTATACCCTGCTCCTCCAACTCCCATTCCTTGATGGTCCTCTTGGTATACCGTCGTTTGAGAAAATACAAGATCACGATCAGAAAAGCAAGCCCCAGCCATAGGGGGAATGTATCCCCCAGGATACTCACCCAGTTGTATTTGGTTTTGAGGTATTTCTCAAAATCCAACTGGAAAGATAGATAATTCGAGCCAATGGTTCGCAAAAACGCCATATCCAGGCTGGAGCCATTGGCCAGTTGATTCAATAGCTCTTTTTCCGTCCCTTTTCCATATTGACTATAAAGAAATGAAAACGCCAGAAAACTTTCGGTATATGCTAATTCCGCCTTGCTTTGACTGAATGCATTGACCGTTTCTATGGAAGACAAGGAAAGGATTGAACCAGTCAAAACCGCCCGTGCCACTGCGATGTCCTGTCCAATGGTCCACTCCTGGGATTGGTGCATGGCGAATCCCTCATCCAGCCAGCGTGGGATTCTTTTTCCATTGGCATACTTTCCCAAAAATATATGAGCCAGCTCGTGAGTCACAACCTGTGAGAAGGGGCGGTAATACTTGAAACGGTAGGGGGATTTCAATATAATTACATCCTGTTCCGGAATGGCACAACCCACTCCCCAATCGGGAAAACCACCACCCACCAGCGAAAGAAACTCATCATCGCTATCCACCGCATAGATGCTAATTGAATTGGTTAATGAATCATCCAAAAAAGCGGAGATTTTATCATACGAAGCTTGCAGAATGCCTTTTATCTCGGAAGCCAGATGATCATTATGAGTGTAAATATTAAAATGAGTTGTGCTTTCCGCCGGGGGCAGTTCCGATCTTAGTGGAATATTTGGTTGTGATAAAGAGAATTGGGGAAATAATAAAACGGCAAGAATAAGGATGCTAATTATGAAGTTTAAATATCTCATTCATCTCTTTATATGTGTTAAATAACTTGTGAATCTTTTGTTCTAGTCATCATTAGTCATTTTTTATCCATATGCCGGGTGATACTTTCAATATTCCTCTTCACTTTTGCAAGTTCCACCGGCATTCCTATTTCTTCAAAAATCTTTAGAGCATCATAATAGTGCTTTATAGCTTGATCCAGAACACCTTTAGCTTCATAGACTGAACCAATATTGTTCAATTCACTAGCCACACCCTCCCTATAACCTATCTGCGTGTCGATCTTCAATGCATCCTGATGATATTTCAAAGACTGATTTAGATCCCCTTTAGCTCCATAGATTAGACCGATGTTGCCTAAGTCTTTTGCCTCACCCTCCTTTAGGCCCGTCTCCACATGAATCTGCAAAGCATTCTCTAAATATTTAAAAGCCTGATCCAGGTCACGTTTAGCTAGATATAGTAAGCCAATGCTGCCCAGATCACTTGCCTCACCCTCCTTGAAACATGTCTCTTTATTAATCTTCAAAGCCTCATGATAGTACGTCAAAGCTCGATCCAGGTCACCTTTAGCTGTATAGATTAGACCGATATTGCCCAGATCACATGCCTCACCTTCTCTAAAACCTATCTCCTTATCAATCTTTAAAGCCTGCTGATGAGATTTCAAAGCCATATCCATATTATTTCTAACTTGACAGATGACACCAATGTTACGCCACTGAGCTGCCTCATTCTGTCTGGAACCTATCTGTAAACTAATCTCTAAAGACTCCTGATAATACTTCAAAGCCAGATCAAGGTTACCTTTAGACTGATAGATCAAACCGATGTTCCCCAAATTACGTGCTTCGCCCTCCTTAGAACCTATATCCCGATTAATCTTCAAGGCCTCCTGTTGATTGTTCAAAGCCTTATCCAAATCACCTCTATCTTTGTAGACCACACCGATGTTGCCAAGCATAGTTGCTTCACCTTCCTTCAAACCTAGCCCTTTATTAATATTCAAAGACTCCTCATAATACTTCAAAGCCTGATCAAAATCACCCTTAGTTTTATGCACCACACCGAGGTTGCCCAAAGACATGGATTCTCCTTCCTTGTCATTGAATTGTCTGGCAAGGGTCAATGATTGGTTATAATTTTCGAGCGCAGATGTCAGCCTTCCGGAAGTGTAGTAGCAAATTGCGACGAGATTATAAAGGGCGACTAATTGGCTTGCCTTTGCTTCTTTCATCGCCTTCTGAAATTCTGCAATCGCTTCATCCCATTTATATTCAGCCATTAATTTTGTGCCTTTGAAAAACGGATCAAAGACCGGCGGGTTAGCAGAAGGTAAACCATCAAGGTAGATCGGAATTCCCAGATGTTTTTCGATATTTATGATATTCTCCTTGGCTTCCTTAGCATCTTTCTCAATTCGCTGTAGTCGGTCTTCGTCTTCTTTGCGTAAACGTGCGCGCCGAGGCTGAAACCACGCAAAAACTGTTATTACAGCACCGATGGCTGTGGCGATGATACCGACCAATACCCAGAAAAATCCAGGACCAAGAAGATCAAGAAGAAATTTAAATATGTTCATATTCCCATTTTATTCAATACAATTTCTTGTTCTGTCGGACAGATAATAAAATCGCAAAAGCAAGCTTTTGCACTCCGAAAAAACTTCAGTCGACCGTAGACGCCTATTAGATTTAGCGGCGGACTGCCGACAGCGGACGGCGGACGTCTTCACTTTTTCTTCTTCTTTAACAATTCATCCAGTAGATTTTGTCCCTTCTCTTTCAACTGTTCTTTAGCTTTCTCCCCTTCTTCCTGTGCCTTCTCTTTCAACTGTTGTTTGAATTTCTCTTGGGGCTGGGAGGTATCCAGAGCAAACTCCGGATTGGTGACCGGACCTTTTATTTTGATGTCCAGCACTACTCTCCCCTGATCGTTTTTCAGATAATTGGAGAAAGAACCCAGCGCATCGAACCTGGTGGAAAGGGCGGGCGAAAGAATAGCGTTCAACTTGTAATCCAAAGATCCGTCTAAACCCACAGATCCGATTAGTTGAAAATCACCATCTTTGGTAACGGAAGAGAAATCATCAAACCATACCCGTGAATTTTCCACTCTAAAGACATTCCACAGTGTCTTTATCTGCTGCTCCTTGAAGCTGTCCATTTTTAAAAAAGATGCGATTTTGTCCAGGATATCCCAGTTTACCAGCTTACCATCGGCAAACGTGACCGTTCCCTTGCTCAAAAGAGTCTTCCGAATATCTGTAATTTCATTACCTTTACCGGAGAAGTTGGCGGTCATGTTTAATTTTCCATACAAATGATTGTCAAAGCCGGTGAACCTGGAAAGAAAATCGTTCGCCTCGATTTGATTTGCGGTAAAATCTATGTTGTACGGGATATGTTCGATGTCGTTCAAATCACAGGTAACTTTTCCCCCGACCGATCCGGAGTAAACTTTGGAAGCGACATTATCCAGGTGTAACACGCCGTCTTTGACTTCGATTTTAGCGGAAAGATCGGTAAGCTCAACTTGGCGGAAGATCGCTTTTTGAACCGAAATTTGCCCTTCCACATCGATATTTGGCAAAGGGATAATGGTATCGGCACTCGCGGTTTTTTCTCCTGCTTTTGTTTCCGGAGACGGTGGAAGTATCTCATCCAAATCCAGAAGCGGAGAATTCAAACTGAAATCCAAAAGCGGTTTCTCACCCTGCTTGAACAGAAAATATGGAATGGCTCCATAGACTTTCCCTTGTAGACTTAAAGATGATTTGCCCAAAGATAAACTCAGGTTGGGTATATCTATATCCCCTTTTTGAAAAGAGAGAGCGGCATTAAGATCTTTAACTGGAACTCCCAGGGCGGGGGTTGTTGCTTCAACGTTGCTCAATTGTACTTGTCCGGAAATATTCATCCCTTCCGGTCCCATGGTTTTGGCGGCTTTTTTTAACTTACCATATGCCTTCACATTTATATCGGCATTACCGGCTAAAGTTGTTTTTTCCGGCATTCGCACCACTTCACTTACCATAGCCAGGTTCAACTGGGCTTTTAATTCCGCCGTGAGATTCGGATCAGAGAAATTATCCACCACCACTTTCAGCTCCATCGGCGCCTGGCCTAATTTCGCTTGAGAAGTATAGAAATTTAAGCTTTGATTAGTGAAATTCACCTCCCCGTAGGGCATGTTGAATGGCTCGGGCACCCCGGTGAAATCAACCTTTACGTTATTCAATTCTATCTTACCACGAGCCTGTAACGGCTGCTCTCCTTTAGTTTCCCCTTTAAACAAAGCCGTTATCTTCATGTTACCAGATACGTTAAGTTTACTCACCAGGGAAGCTTTCGTTTGGGGTAGAGAGGTAATTAAATCTGACATGGGAATCTCGTTGGACTGCACCACCAGATTCAAAACCGGAGTGGTGCTTATATTCTCTATTCTTCCCTTGACTTCCATCTCTATTTTGGCAATCCCGATTTTTATGGATTTGATGTCCAGCCAGTCTCCGGGCATGTTCAGATTGATATCGTGCTCTAGGGAAAGGGTAAGCGGTGGAAGTTTTCCCTTATAATCAGGAAGCCTCAATTCAATCTGCGGTATCGTTATCTTACCTGCGATGGTGGCGTTTTCCATTGTCTCGTCTAAGGAGAGCCTGGCGCTTTGATCCAACCGATGCAGGAAAATCTCTTTCCCCGCTTGGCTGTCCAGATAGTGGACCTCGCCGTTCTTTATCTCCATCTGATCGAAAGCTATCGGTAAAACGATCTTGCCGCCCTTGCTTTGGATCAGATCACCATAATTGGAGACCCCGGACTGGATCCTTTCCAGATTGATTACTAGATCCTTCAGGATCAATTTTCTGATCTCTATCCTCTTGTGCAGAAGGGGTAGGAGTTTGACCCGAACCTGAAGCTGGTCAAATTTGATGAGAACGTCTTCGGTAAATCCCGCGGGATTTAAGACTTTCACCCCATTCACGTCCACCCCCAAACCTCTCCAGATGGAAACGTTGATATCCTGAATCTCCACCTTTCTTTTGAGCGCCGTTTCTATCCGTGGAACCAGCATAGCCATAAGCTTCTCTTTGGTAAAAACAAGTTTGATAATAACCGTGGCTATAATCATCAACAGAATTATCCCAACAACTATGCCAACGAGTATTTTAAATCCTTTTTTGGATTTCATGGAATATCCTTCTGTCAAAAAGGGCTTATGTTAGTAATACATTTATCCCCATAACTCTCTCCCCACTCGGGGAAAGGAAAAGGGTGAGGTTCAAGATAGTACCGGGATGAATCAAAGAGATTAGAAGAGCTAAATTTATTTTGATTACAATCCTTTCTTTGCCATATGCTCTTTAACTATTTTCTCCACCTCCTCTTCCGACGCCGGCCCCATGAAAGGCGTCTCTCCGTCCACAAAAACGTTCATTTCACCGTACTTTTCCAAATCCTTCCTCTCGCGCAGGAAGTATTCAGTTACCTCGACAGACGGAGAGAGCTTTTTGGCGGTATTGATGATCTGGTCATAATTCACGATCATGAAGGGACAGGAATGAGACCAGACCACGTCCAAATTCACCTTGTCGGGTTTGTTATTGGGGGTGAACTTGGGCTTCAGCCATTTTGCTTTCGCATCCTCCTGATGTTTGTATAATAGCAGGTTAACCGGTCCCATGCGGGATGCCACCACAAATCCCATCTTCTCGAAGAACTCCTTGGGCATCCAACCTTCCACCGTATAGGTAACCACACCCTTCCGGTTCGAGGTGGCTTTGAGCAACTCCTCCATCAGTTTTCCGCCATAACCTTTCTTCTGCAGATTCTTGGGAACGAATATGCAGGGCATAAAATATAGATTCTCACCGGAGATTCCGGCAAAACTCTCTTCCAGAGGATAGAACTCCGCTCTGCCCACAGGTTTTCCCTCATCATACGCCACCAATCCGGTCCAGCCCTTTTTCTCCTTTTTGAAAAACAGCTCGGCTGTTTTATTGAAAGCCTGCTGATACTTGATATCCTCTTTAAGGCAGCCGGTATATAAATCCCGAAGATTCCCCCGGCTGGCTAATTTGATCTCCACCATGGCAACCTCCATTTGGCTTGAGGGTTCACTGTTTTATTATTGATTCTGAGCAGATGGCAATTCCCGTCGATTTCCAATAAGTTATATCCAATATAGGAATGAAAGCAGTAAGATCATCTGTTCAATCCGTTGACGCGTTTTCATCAAGCACACTATCTATCACCCCTCCCCCCAGCACCATCTCCCCTTGACAAAATACTGCAGACTGTCCTGGAGTAATTGCGCGTTCCGGTTTATTAAATCTAACCATTACTTTTTCCCCTGTCAACGGATAAATCCTCCCCTTTTGGGGGACGTGTTGATATCTGATTTTTATCTCGCAATCGATTTCTTTGTCTAAGTCTTCAAAAGCGATCCAGTTTGGATTTGTAACTATAAACGATGATTTAAGAAGATCACCATTTTCTCCTATAACTATGGCATTTTTCTCCGCATCTATTCTCACCACATAGAGCGGTCGACCTAAAGCTATCTTCAAGCCTTTCCTTTGTCCGATGGTATAAAATTGTAATCCTGGGTGTTCACCTATTATTTCACCTTTCAAGTTGAAGATCGGACCCGGTCTAATCTTATTTTGCCCCTTGCCCCTTGCCCCTTGCCCCTTATTTTCCAGCCATTCCTTAATGAATCTCGGATAATCATTGTCTGTCACAAAACAGATCTCCTCACTCTCTTCTTTAGCTGCTACCTTTAATCCATTTCCCCTGGCGAAATCTCTAACTTGCTTTTTGGTAAGATCACCCAAAGGAAAAAAGGTTCGACGCAAATCATCCTGCCTAAGACCCCATAGAGCATAGGATTGATCCCGGGTGGAATCAACCCCCTTGAGGAGCAGAAATCTGTTAAGCTCCCGGTCATATTCAACTCGAGCGTAATGTCCGGTGGCTATTGAATCCGCGCCCACCGACTGTGCTTTTTTCCACAAGCTGTCCCACTTGATTTTCATGTTGCAGATGATGCAGGGATTAGGGGTTCTTCCTTTCAGATATTCGTCTACAAAATCTGAGATAACCTCTTTTCTGAAATCATCCCTTAAATCCACCACGTAGTGAGGAATGCCAATCTTATCACTTACTGCACGGGCATCATTCAATGAATCCAAGGAACAACAGTGACCATCCGGGTGCAGTTGTCCGCCCACCTCTTTATAGTCCCATAACTTCATGGACATCCCCACCACCTGGTATCCCTTTTGATGCAATAAAAAAGCCGCCAGCGAACTGTCCACCCCCCCACTCATGGCTACCACCACCAGCGGTTTTTTACCTTCCGGATTATTTCCCATGATTAGGTTTTATGCTGATATGAAGAAATGTAGCAGAATCCTCTGGGTTTCCATGTATATGGATGGAAGGCTAAAGCCTTCCTCTATCCCTTTAATTAACTAAGATTTATTGCGCGCTCTCTCTCGCTTTTATTCTATTTCTATAATCCTCTATCGCTTTATGCAGAGCATCCGCTGCCAGATTGGAGCAATGCATTTTGATAGGCGGCAAGCCATCCAATGCCTCTGCCACCGTGTCCCGGGAGATTTTCTCCGCCTCCTCCAGAGTCTTTCCCTTCACCAGCTCGGTCACCATGCTGGAGGTAGCTATGGCGGCACCGCACCCGAAGGTCTGGAACTTTGCATCCAGGATCCGGTTGTCTTTGACCTTGATGTAAAGCTTCATTATGTCCCCGCAGACCGCATTTCCGATCTCTCCTACTCCGTCCGCATCCTTGATCTCTCCCACATTGCGGGGATTTTGGAAATGTTCCATTACTTTTTCGCTGTACATATTCTCTCCGATATTCTCTGATCTATTCCCTCATCCACGAAAAGGTGAGGAGGGAAACAAAATCAAAAAGATTATTCTTATTTTCCTTTGGCGTAAAGTGGTGACATAGACCTCAGTCTATTTACGATCTCGGGAAGTATGCTTGCTACGTACTCCACGTCCTCCATGGTATTGCCCCTTCCAAAGCTGAACCTGATCGCTCCCTGGGCGATTTCCGGCGCAATGCCCATGGCAGAGAGGACATGTGAGGGTTCCAGTGTTCCGGAAGTACAGGCAGATCCCGATGTTACGGCTACGCCTTTGAGGTCAAGGCTTAAGATTATGGATTCGCCTTCCACCCCCTTAAAGGATAAATTCAAAGTGTTGACCGCTCGGGAGTTTAAGTCTCCGTTCAAAATCACGTCCGGAACCGTTTCAACCAGTTTCCGGTAAAACGTTTCCGTCAGATTCTTAAGATGCCGGTTTTGATCGTCCAATTCCCTGAGCGTCAACTCCACGGCTTTGGCAAAACCTACGATCCCCGGTATGTTCTCCGTTCCCGCCCTTCTGGAACGTTCGTGATGACCGCCATGCGACCAGGGGGTAATTCGTACCCCCTTGCGGATATAAATCGCCCCTACTCCTTTGGGTCCGTAAATTTTGTGTCCCGACATGGAAAGCATATCCACGTTCAGCTTCCGCACATCTATTGGTATCTTTCCCAATGCCTGCACCGCATCTGTATGAAGATAAATCCCTTTATCTTTGACTATTCGGGAGATATCCTCCATTGGCTGTATACTTCCTACTTCGTTATTGACATACATGATCGAAACTAAAATGATATCGTTTTGGACGGCTTTTTGCAAATCCTCCGGATAAACCACGCCTTTGGAGTCGACCGGAAGATAGGTGACGTTAAACCCCTCCTTCTCCAGGAATTTGCAGGACTCCAGGATGGCGTGATGTTCGATCCGGGAAGTGATGATGTGCTTGCCTTTATTCCGATTGGCAAAGGCAGTCCCCTTGACGGCGAGATTGTCGGATTCGGTTCCTCCGGCGGTAAAAAAGATCTCGGAAGAGGAAACGCCCAAAAGCTGTGCTACCTTCTCTCTTGCCTCCTGCAATGCCACCTTGGCCTCCCGGCCAAAGCCATGTATACTGGAAGGGTTTCCAAACTTATCCTTGAAATACGGCAACATCGCTTCCAGAACTTCCGGATGAACCGGAGTGGTGGCATTATGATCCAGATAAATTCTCTTCATCTTTTCCTCCGCTGGTTGAAAAACTCGATATTTTTATGGTCGCAGGTTGGTTCTTTTAAATCAGCTAAAGTCACGCTGGAAAGCGCCCCGTCGATTAAGTCCTCCAATTTCTTCCACAGGATTCTTGAGCTGCAGGCAGAAGGACCGATGCAGCTTTTCTCCCTCATCTCGGGTAAATCACAGTGGGAGATCGAAATGGGACCGTCCAGCGCCCGGATAACCTGGCTCACCGTTATCTTATCCCCGCTTTTGGATAGAATGTACCCGCCCTTTGCACCCCGGATGCTTCTCACCAGCCCGGCTTTCTTTAACCGGTGCAGTATCTGTACCAGATAGGTTACCGACATCTGCTGTCTCTGCGAGATTTCCTTTATGGTTACCGGCTTCTTCCGGGACTTGAGCGCGATCTCCAGAAGCGCCCTCAAGCCGTATCTACCTCGAGTGGATATGTTCATGCTTCACCTTTTTAAATTATTACGGAAATCAAGATAATAATGTTTACTAAATTTGTCAAGATTAATATTAAAAAATATACTCCCGACCTAATATCAACTCTATGTTGTTTTTAGTTTCCTCAGCAATTCCGAGGTCGAGAATTTGATGTTGTTTAAAAGAACCAACACAGAGATCACTGCAATCCTTCTGCCACCTGCCAGAATCAGATCATCCAGGTTGTTGAGATTTATTCCTCCTATGGCGAAAAAGGGAATGCTGAGGTTGTCTTTTGTTTTTCGGATTAGGTCTAATCCGAGGGGTTTGTCTATCTTTTTGGAAGAAGTATCGAATATGGGACCAACTCCAACATAATCCGCTCCCCCCCTTTCCGCTTCCATGGCTTGTTCAATGGATGTAGCAGATACACCGATAATCTTTGCTGGACTTAATTTCTTTCTTACCTCGGCTAAAGGCATATCTTCCTGTCCCACGTGCACTCCATCCGCATCTATCTTTCTTGCGATCTCCACACGATCGTTAACGATGAAAGGTATATTTTTAATTCTACAAATTGCTTGCAGTTTTAATGCCGTCTCAAGAAAACTATCGTCATCCGATTCCTTATCCCGGTATTGAATCATCTCTGCCCCACCCTCAATTGCCTGTTTCACTACTTCTTCGATATCCCTCTTTCCGCATATTTCTTTGTCTGCTATGACATATAGCTGAATTTTCGAGAGCAATTCCTTTTTATTCATTGCCGTTCACTCACCCTGTATCCTCTCTACCAGAAGAGAGGATTGGTTTTTTTCATTTTATATTTTCTTGCCGACTGAATCAACGAATCAAACAAAACCTTAGAATTCTTGTCCATCATCAGCTCCGGATGCCATTGAATGCCTAAAAGAAAACTGTCCTCTTCCGTCTCGATCGCTTCGATCACCCCATCTTTCTCCGACCAGGCGGTGGTAACCAATCCCGTGCCGACCTTCTTCACCATTTGATGATGGCTGGTATTGACCATTATTCTTTTCTTTCGGATTATGTCGAATAGCATGCTCCCCTCCTGGATGATGATGGCATGCTTCTTCCTGTATATGGTCGAACCTTCTAGTGTGTGATCACGAAAACTCTTCTCGGTGGAAAAATCCTGATAAAGATTCCCGCCGAAAGCAACGTTCAAAAGCTGCATTCCCCGACAGATCGCCATCATGGGAATCCCCATATCTCTTGTTTTTCTCACCAGGGAAAGCTCGAATAAGTCTCTCTCCGGCGTGATGTCAAGATTCTTGGCTTCTCTATTTTCTCCGTAAAAAACGGGATCGACGTCATTCCCCCCGCTGATCAGCAATCCGTCCAACAGGTTTAAGAGGACATACACGCTATTTCTCTTTTTTGTATTGGGTAGGACGATGGGAACCCCCCCGGATCTTTCCACCGCTTCATAATAGCTCCTTTTCAAGAAGTCAAAAGCATAGGTGGTCGGATATCTCCTCCCCTTTTCATCATATTCCATTGAGCAGGTGATACCTATGACGGGGGCTATTCTCTTTTTATTCATTCTTGCGGGATTAGCTTGTAATGAATTCATATTTTGGTATAACGAAGTTTCTCACTTATATAAATCCCTATAGATTTTGGATTTTACCTAAAACCTAACACCTTTCACCTATAACCTTAGAATGCGTACAATATGCTCAAGTGGAACCTGCCGCTTTGAGGACTTTTTTTGATAGGGAGTTGTCTGCCATAATCCAATCTTAAAGGTCCAACCGGGGTGAAAAACTGAAGCCCCAAACCTGAAGAAAGCTTGAAATTATCTAACTTTATATCCTTGACCCTATCCCATAGATTGCCCGCATCCACAAAGATGGTGTATCCGAATTTCCAGAATAGCTCCCGGCGATATTCCACGTTACCCAGGATCATGATCTTGCCACCAATGGGGGTTCCGGTTTCATCCACCGGACCCATGCTATTCTCCTTGAATCCCCGCATGGTCGAAGCTCCTCCCATATAAAACCGGTCGAAGGTAGGGACATAATCTTTGTGGGTTAGCTCCTGAGCATAGCCCAGTTTTATGCGGGTGGCAAGCACATTTAAAATCCTCATTCTTCCCAAAAGATTATACCGGGACCAGGAGATAATCGATTTGGAGAAATTGTTGTCCCCTCCCAAAAATCCCCCCACATACTCGGTGTAAATCTGGGTGTAGGAACCGTCCAGGGGGACGAATATGTTGCTGCGATTGTCCTTCTCCCCGGAGAGAATTAACTTACGGCGTACGTTTATCCCCTTTTCCCTTTTGTAAGTTTCCAATTCATCCGGAGAAATACTGTAGATTTTCACCTGTTCATAATTGTGGGTAAGCCAAACTTTGGTGCGTTTGGCGTATTCCCGACTGAAATTGATGTTTCCTCCATACGATTCGATCCGATACTTCTGAATTACGCTCTTCACCCCCGGCTCGTAATACAGATCCAAATCCAGAAGAGTTCTGCTTCCCAAAAACCAGGGTTCAACGTAGGTAAGGGTGAAACGATTGGAAAGCCTTTGTATTTTTGACACTATGATGAAACTGGAAAAGGCTGTGACTCCTATCTTCCGGGATGTTCCGGCTATGTTCCTGTTCCCCCATTCGCCTGTAAAATTCGCGGTGAGGTATTCCTGTTGATTTACCGACTGAGGCGAATTTTGCGCCAGATCCCCCCGGAAACTGACAAAATTGGGTTTCTTTTCTATCACCTTTAAAATAAAATCCGGCTTGTCCGGTTTTTGCTCCACGTCCTTGACTTTTAAATTGATATAACTGAAAAGCCCGGTGGAGTAAAGTCTTTGTTGGCTATCCAAAATCTTGTCCCGGGAATAGAGGTCCCCCTCTTTTATGGTCAACTCCCGTCGAACCACGTTCTCTTTGGTCAATTTCAACCCTTCATAAGTTACCTTTCCAAAAAATACTTTCTTGTCCGGATTCACCTGAAATGTTACATTTCGAACAAAATCGTCCTCTCCGCCGGATAATTGAATCTGAACGTCAGCATACGGATAACCGTTGTTGGCATAAATGGACTTGATGTTGAAGGTCACCTCGTATATCTTGGTCCAGTTGAAGGGATTCCCCATTTGCAAAGGTTTTATCATCTTAATGGATTTATCCGCCAGTTCTGGTAACCCCTCTTTCAAGGTGATGATTCCAAACCTGGTTTGCCCCCCCTCATATATGATCACGCGGAGTATGCAGCTTTGCTCCTCTTTCTTTTCTGCATTGATCTCACATTTCACGTCAAGAAAACCGTTGATATGGTATAGGGAGTCTATGTAAAACTGATCCAGTTCTGCTTTCTTGGGATTGAATCTTCTTTTTTTGAAAAGGTTATACCATTTATTCTCTTTAATGCTCATCTGGTCTTTGATTTTGTTGGCGGAGAAGTAACGATTCCCCTCGACCTTAATGCTTTCGATGATCGGTTTCTTTTGATTGGCTGCAAAGGACGGAGAGTGGAAAAGAATTAATCCCAGAAAAATAAGAACGGATGAGGTGAAGCGTTTTATGAGAAAATGGTGCATAAGGCTGCTTGGGTTCGCAGGCGCTTGGGTTTAAACGACTTGTTTAATATTCCCAGTTTAAATTCAATCCGAAATGGAAAAGACCCTGTTTGTCTCTGCTCCCCTCCAACAGTAGATTTTTGCTTAACCTGTATTCTACCCCGGTCTCCTGCCCGCTGGATTGCGAAAGACTACGAGAGTATCGAAAATAAATCTTATCGGAGACGTATTTACCAACGGTGATCTGTGTATCCGAAAGCCGGAATTTATCGCTCCAGGTGGGAACTATCTCAAAAGTCTCCACCCCCAAACTTTGTCCGGCTATATTCTCCAGGAAACGGCTGCTGTAAGCACCTCCGAGGCTCTTAAGCACTCTCTCCTGAAACAAACTTCCTACTCCGGCAGAATCAACCGAGGAAAGCCCCCGCTGAAAAGCCAAAAGCTCTATCACATCTTCCTGGGAGTACGGTGAACCCGAAGCTGTTTCTACCTCTGGTTCTAAGATGGTCCCTTTGATAGCTAACTTTATCTCATTAGTTGCTCCGGTGCTCATCAGACCTGTTGTTCCAGACGAACTGGCCGCACTTCCCCTTAATCTGCTGGAAACTAAGAAATCGATCTTGGGGTTGATCTCTTTTATATTATCAAAAGTGAAAGTTCCGCTCTCGATGTTGAACGTGGTTCCATATAGAAAGTATTTACCCCGGATGGTCTCCATGTTGCCCAGTATTTTCAATTCGCCCCCCTCCCGCACCACTTTTACATCGCCTTTAAGTTCCAGATTTACGTCGTTGTTTATGATCCAGCAATTATTGGGGATGGATATATCAAAATCCCAGTCCCATAAACCCTCCTCCGGAAAGGCGGGGGAAAGAGAAGATTCCGAGCCCGAACTGGAAAAAGGCTCGCGATAGACCAACTCCGAGATCATTATCTGTGCGGATACCAAAGGAAGAGTTTTTCCGGTTATCTGAACGCTAAAATCTGCAACCCCCGAGAGATCAGCGTATTCGTAATTGGCCGGGACTCTGTTTCCGGAGAAATAAAGGTCATAATCAATATTATTAATATCTTTCAGGTTAATGGTTCCAAATCCGTTGACCTCTCCTTTAAGCTTACGTTCCTTGGAGAAGATTTTCCAGATTTTCCAAAATGAAATACTTTCCGATCCTCCACGCTCTATGAAACCGCTTATTCTATCTAAGATAAGGTTCTCATTCTGCATTCTCATTTCCACAGTCAGCTGTTCCACCGGATTGACCAGTTGAATAAACTTCAAACTCCCATCTTTTACGGTCACCTTTCCATCTAACTGCGGGTGAAACAAGCTTCCCGTTATGTTCAAATCACCCTCGAAGTCCCCTTTCAGGTATTCGACATCGGGAATGAACCAGCGGATTAATTCCAGTCGCTTCCCTTTAACCTGCAGTTTGAAACTCTGGGGTGTTTCCAAAACTCTTTTCTCCGTCGCATAAAAAGACAAATCCAAAGGCAGATATCCGGTGAGGTGGTATTCCCAGTCCGTTCCCAAAACGTCGAGATTCTTGACCTCCAGCTTTTTGTCTTTATAAACCAGGTCGGTGGAGAGATCTCCTAACTCCATACTCTTGAACTTCAGGGCTCGTATCTGACCTTTCATCTGGATTTGGGGGTTTTGAAAATCTCCCTCGATATCTACCTGTGCCGAGAGTTTACCCTCTATCAACTCCGGAGTCAGAAGCACTGCCCAGGGGGTGATTTCCAATCCGGAGATATCGACCGAAAGGGACATCCTCTCTTCAAAATCCACCGTACCGGATAAACCCACCTCTCCGGTCTCCCCGGAGAGAATGAATTTTCGGATTACCGCCTTTTCGGTGTCTACGTCCACCACCGTGGGAGAGAAAGTCTGCAGGCGGTTCCCCCGATAATCCAAAACCACCTGATGCAACAGTAAAGTCTGAGGGATTTTAGAGGCATCCAATTCCCCCCATAAATTAACGTCGTAGTCTTTTCCGGAAAGCCGGGTGGTATCGATTTTGATCCAATCCCCGTCCACCTCCAAGTGGGAATTTAAACTGTCATAATCCACCCCCCAGGCATTCCCCCGAAGGAATTGAACCTCCACCTCCCCTTGGGGTTTGGTGATGAAATTGGCTAAGGATATATCTACCTTCGCATCCGTGCTGTAAAGTTGGTAAACATAGCAGGAGTCGGAGACGAACTTTCCCTGGATGTCAAAATCAGCCGTTTTTCCAGACAGCTTTAGCGTAGCTTTTCCCCTGCCCATCATCTGCTTTATGAAAATCTGATACCAGAAGTCTTTCAGGTCAAGGAAACTTACCGAGGCGTCGATATCCACGTCCCCCTCGTACTGCAATTCGCCGCTTAAGTCGACCTGGGTATTCTTGTAGTCAACCATAAACTGTGGGTGAAAAACTATGGCGGTATTGGTGATATCCATTATTCCCGAGGCAGCGCTGAAACTATACTGTTCAATTCTCCCCTCCTGCAGGCTTATCTCGGCTTCCATCACCATTTCCTTGTCCGAAAATGATCTCCCCATAAAGCTGACATATCCGGACAAATCAGTGTGAAGACTGCCGAAGACAATCTGGTCAAGATTAAGATTGCTTACCGTCCCTTCGAATTTATACTCCTCCGGTTTTTTGCCCAGGTCAAGCTCCCCCTTTCCATCCAAGGGGGATCCGAAAACTCTGCCTTGGATGGAGGAGAAGGTCAGTTTTTTATTTTGATATGCATATTCGGTTTTCACCTGTTCAAACTTTCGCTCAAAGAAGGAACCGTCCAAAACTGCCTCTCCTCCGAATTCCTTGAAATCTCCTTCACAGGTCCCATTCACGTTCATCGTCCCCTCCAAGCCTACTCCGGTTAATTTCTGTATATCTGCTAAATTGACCGGTGTGGCTTGGACGGACAAGGAAAACTGTGGGATTTGGAGGTTGTGGATGGATCCAGAAATGTCCAGGTCCGACCCCATAGTTTCGACCTTCATCCCATCAATCGATAAACTATCATTAACGAACCATAACGAACCTCGAAATTGCTGAACCGGGAAATCCTTTTGGGTATAGGTAAATTCACCGTTGAGGATATCGGCTTTGATCCCGTCTTTTTCCTTGCTCAGCGAAAGTTCAAGGTTCAAGCTGTCGATGGTGGATTGTTTTTCTCCGTTGGTATAATTAAATACCCCATCATTGATCTTTAGCAACCCGACTTTGAAGTCGAATAAACCGGTAGGGGGGAAAATCTTACGTTTAGGGGATGATGGTAAAAGAGTTTTGCCCTCAGGTGTTTTCTTAACGGTAATAGAAGGACGCTCTACGATCAGTGAATCCAGCACCCACTTTTTCCTCCATAAATTAGATAAGCGATAATTGATTTTCAAATCCGGAATGCTCGCCATCCGGTATTCATTCCCCTCTTTGACCAGATCAACCGTTAAATCCTTTACCCTTAACTCTCTCCAGAATGGTCCGCTTATGTCCCCCACCTTTACCCTGACCGAATACCTGTTTTGAACGAAAACCTTCAACAGCCGATTGGCCTGCTGCTCCAGAAGTTTGGTTTGAGTCAAAAGCCCCCAGAAGACCAAGCAAGCCAATAGCAGGAACGATAAAAGATATAAAGGTATTTTAAATCTCTTCTTCATGACAGAATAATGATCTCCGGTATGATCTCATTAATTTCGGTTGGACGAACTCCCCTCCTGCAAGGCTCAATCGGGTGTGTGCATAAAGTGGCACCAGTTTTATGTCCACCCAATGAGATTATACGATTATATGAAAAATGAAGCTTAAGGTCAAGTTTAAAAATAAATGCGGGATGTTCGATAACCAATTAATAACGAAAAACTTATCAATAATTGGTTTGAGATGAATCTGGATCCGTCTGGAGGAACTGAGCATTCATCTATAATCATATGTGCCGGAGAATACCGAGATAGCAGGTCCGGTTATATACAGGTGATCATTCTCTTTTTTCCATTCTATGGTAAGCTCACCTTTATCAAAGATTGCTTTCACCTTGCGGTCGAGTTTATGATTCAAAACACCAGCTACCGTAGCTGCTGAGGCACCTGTTCCGGATGCCAAAGTCTCCCCTACCCCCCGTTCCCAGATTTTTAGCTGAATTCTCCCTTTATTCAGAACTTTCACAAACTCCACATTGGTTCTTCGGGGAAACAAGGGATGATTCTCCACCTCCCTTCCGATTTCTCTCCAATCCGGGCTGAATTCCTTGACAAATATCAAAGTGTGCGGATTCCCCAAAGAAAGGCTGGTGATCGTTACTTTCCGCCCATCGAGATTCATGCTATCATTGATACACGATTCACCTTTTCCTTTCATCGGAATCTTCTTTCTTTCCAGAATGGGCTTTCCGATATCGGTGCAAATCAAGAATGAGTTCCCGGTTTGCAATATCTCCGTATGGATAATCGCCGCTTTGGTTTCTATATCCTGAATTTTGCTTTTGGATAAATCCTGGTCATAAAGGAACCGGGCAAAACATCGAATCCCGTTACCGCACATCTCTGCTTCGCTTCCGTCCGGATTGTAAAATATCATTCTGAACTTATGGGTTTTTCCCGGAGCGACTAGGATCAATCCGTCCGAACCAACTCCGAAATGTCTGTCACATATCTGCCTGGAGAGATCAGGAAAATTCACTTTGTTTAGATCCTGTTTGAAACAATCCGCATAAATGTAATCATTCCCCAAAGCCTGCATCTTGGTGAATTTTATCTTCATGTTAAATTCCCTGTATGATTTTGGCGTGCAAAGCTTCTGTTTACTGATAGATTGCTTATGTTATTTATCCGGTTAGAACCTTCTTTTCACCAAATCCACCGAATTCTGAATCACTTCTTCGAATTCTTCTTCGGTCAAACCTGCACCCACACCCACCTTCCTCCTCAGATCCTCGCTCAAAAGCTCCCTCGGGGTATGGGCATCGGTGTTGATCACCAGCTTAGCCTGATATTTTCTTGCTAGCATAACCAGACGACCATTAGTCAAACAGTGCCCTTTACGAGCGGATATTTCCAGGTGAATCTCCCTTTCCTGCGCCAGCCTTACTTCCTCATCGGTGATTAATCCCGGATGAGCCAAAATATCGATATCGCTTTGCAGGGCAAAAAGATTGGTTCCCGGATAAACCGGCTCGACGGGTGATTCCCCATGCACCACCACGATTTTGGCACCCAGTTTTCTTGCTTCCTGGGCCAATTCTGGTATCAATGATGGAGGCATATGAGTTATCTCCACTCCTGGCAAAACCTTTATCTTGGTTTCGCATTTTGCAGAGTTCAGATGCTCAGCTAACCTGACCAGTTGATTTAAAACCGATTCCATGGTTCCGGAGTCGACATGATCCGTAAGGGCTATGGCTTTATATCCGGAAATCTCCGCCCTTCTGACTAACTCGGAAGGAAGAACCTCCCCGTCGCTTAAGGTGGTATGAGTGTGCAGATCGATCATACAAATCGTTCCTTATAAAATCTATTTTCTGCAGAATAATTTAGTTGTATACTTCCAATTATGCAAACTAATTTTAGTGGCTCCCCGGAATAGTTTCTGCTTTGGAAACCAGTATTTTTGACTTTATTCTTACATAGCAACCTTTTTAATTCAGAGAGCAGAGAATCTTTGGAATTTAACAAAATAATGCTTGACAAATTGTCGAAGATGTATTATTAAATAGTCAGATCCCGAAAATCTGAGATCAAACCTTTATGACCCTTTGCTAAAGGTTTATAAAACCAAGAACCTTTAACCTCTTACTGCGGAGGGTCTCATGTTTTCTTTTAAACCCAAATCAATTATTGGGCGAGCACTTGCCACCATCTGTATCGTGCTTGCCCTGGGGGTGCAAAAACCGGGTTATGCCAAAACCCTTGGCGACTCAAATCCGGTTAATCCCATTCATGTGGAAAATCCTGATTCTGGCAGGATGAACAAGTCCACCTTATCCTCAATCAAGATCGACACAACCAGTCAGTATATAGGACAAGTGGCAGAGATCCCCATTCTAATTCGAAACGACGTACTGATCGGAGGCTTTCAACTACAAGTTGATTTTCCCAAGGATAATCTTTCCTTTATAGGAGCTGAAAGAGGGGAAGTTTTATCAGATACAGCCAATGGGGAGTATGACTGGGAATTTTTCACCTTCTATCTTTCCAGCTATAACGACACCCTTAATAGGTGTAATATAAACGGAGCATACGACCTGTCTGGTGATTCACATCAAGGAGTTCCACTGGCAATACAGCCGGACTATGCTAGCCTGGTGGTGTTGAAATTCTTAATTGGCTCTGGGAACTTCACCTCGGGAACTCTTTTACCCATTATTTTTGAGTGGGAAGGGACAGTTGTGGACGATAGTTTGATCGAGGATTGGGATTGTACGGAGAACACCTTGTGGGGGCAATCTTGGGATACAGTATTTGCAAGTCAAAATCCTGCGCAGTTCAGTCCCGATCTTTGTCCTTTTGGTGGAGGGGTGACATTATCTCCCTCGTTGGAGTTCTTGGATGGAGGAGTGTACGCATTTTATGACTTAACCCAGACAGGTGATATAAACCTGAATGGTATTTCATATGAAGTAGCTGACTGGGTGTGTTTTCAGAATTTTCTCTTACATGGAGACAGCGTACTGATAAACCCTGAACAGCAAGCTCACAATTCAGATGTGAACTGCGATCTTCTCCCCTGGACCATTGCCGATCTTCTGTACCTGTGCCGGGTCATCCTCCATGACGCTGTTGAAATTCCCTGCAAAAGTCAGGAGTTCGCTTATCCAGAGCAAACTCTCTATCAGGGGAAAGTTTCGGATGAACTCGCATTGGTCCCCACCTCTGCCCACCCGGGAGAAACCGTTTCCGTACCCGTGTGGTTGTCTAACTCCACCATAACCGGAGGTGTAACTTTCAACGTATTATTTGACAGCGCTTCTCTTTCAGTCGAAGGGGTGGACACCTCTCAAACTCGGATCGAAGGGTGGCAAAATATTATTCCGGTGATCAATCCTGGAGAACTGTTTTTCTTCGGCTATCCCGATTGGTGGTACGCCCATCCTTTTTCTTTCATTCCACCGGGGGGAGGTATTCTGTTAAGGATTAACTTTAGGATAGCTGATAGTGTTTCTCCGGGGATATCTTTGCCCATTACTTTTGAAACCGAACCGAATCTCGGACATTACAGTGCTTACACCGACACCACTGGTTTGACCTTTGTCCAGCCACCAACCATTTCTGGCTGGATATATACCGATGTGATAGCGGGTGATGCTAACAGTGACGGTATTCTGGATGTGGGAGACTTAGTTTACTTGTTGAACTACCTATATCGAGCTGGCATGCCTCCCAGCCCTGTGATCTTAGGTGATTTCAATGACGATGCTGAAGTAAATGTCTCCGATATAGTTGCATTGATCAATTATCTCTTCCGCAGCTGATCTTCTGAAGATAAAAACCCTCTCCTTTGATATTCTATAAGGAGAGGGTTTTTTATTTATGCCTCGTGGTTTTCGAAATGGGGGAATTGAGAAAGTCCTTTTCTCATTTTCAGTTGACAATCCGATATTTTATGTTACTTTTAAGTCCCTGGAGAAAAACGTTTCATGCTAAGCAGAGATTCTCACATAAGCAATTTGATAGACTTGGCATTGTCTGAGGATATAGGTGGCGGTGATATAACCTCGCAGACTTTAGTCCCAGGTAGTTTGACCGGCAAAGCCGTAATCGTAGCCAAACAGGAGGGGATTATTGCTGGATTGGAAATAGCCAAGAAAGTTTTTCAAACGGTGGATTCAGGAATCGTTTTTAAATATCTCAAGAAAGATGGTGAGAGAATCAAAGAAAAAGATAAGATAGCTTTAATTCAGGGAAAGGTAAGAAGTATTCTTTCGGCAGAAAGAACCGCACTTAATTTTCTTCAAAGACTTTCCGGCATTGCCTCTCTTACCTCAAAATATGTGGAAAAATTAAAAGGGACAAAGGTGATGCTCCTCGATACCAGAAAAACCACTCCGTGCATGAGGATTTCAGAAAAATATGCGGTGAAGATGGGGGGCGGGGTAAATCACCGGATGGGGCTTTATGATATGATCCTGATAAAGGAAAATCATATCAAAGCTGCCGGAGGGATATCAAAAGCGGTTAAAAAAGCAAAATCGAAATGCCGTAACAAAAAAATCGAAGTCGAGGTCAGAGATATCAAGGAAACAGTAGAGGCAGCCCTAACGGCGACGGATTGGATTATGCTGGACAATATGAATATCCGGGAGATGAAAGAAGCCGTTAGCCTTATTCGGTCCGCAAATCAAAAGATCAAGATCGAGGCATCCGGTGAAGTCACTTTGAAGAATGTACGGGACATAGCGTTGACCGGAGTTGACTTCATCTCCGTCGGGGCTTTGACCCACTCCGCTCCTGCCTTGGATTTAAGCCTGATTTTGCTCTGACCACATTCTCTGTGTCTTTGTAAGGGTGTAGCTTTAGCTCCACCCGTTCAAGAACGCAAAAATTTTGAACCTTTTTATCCATGAAACGAAGCATCCAAATCGCTGAAGAGGAACTGATAACCTTCCTCCAGAAAAATCGACAAACCCAGTTGAGCACCAGGGAGATCTCTAAAGAACTGGGAATCCACCCCTATGTGATATATCAGGTGATTAAGGAATTACGCAGATGGGGATTTAATATCTCCTCCGAAAAGGGGAAGGGTTACAGGTTATTGGAAGCCCCGGATTTCCTTTTCCCGGACAAGATCAAACGGAGTCTTAAAACCAAGATCATAGGCAAGGAGGTGCTCTGTTACCGCACCTTGGGATCCACCAACAACCTGGCGTTTCGTCTGGCAGAAAGCGGATCGGCAGAGGGAACTTTGATCGTTGCAGACGAGCAGACCAAAGGGAGGGGAAGGATGGGACGAAGCTGGTATTCGCCACCCCGATTGGGCTTGTGGATGAGCCTGATTCTCCGTCCCGACATACCTCCTTTCAAGGCTCCCGGTCTTTCCATTTGTGCAGGTTTGTCATTAGCCCAGGCCATCGTTGATCTCACCAGCCTGGATGCCAAAATCAAATGGCCCAACGATTGCTACTTGAACGGGAGGAAAGTCGGGGGCGTGCTTTTGGAACTATCTGCGGAGATCGACCGGATCAATTTTGTGATAGCCGGTATTGGAGTGAATGCGAATCACCAGTTAAGCGATATTCCCAAAAACCTCTCCTCTACTGCCACCTCCTTAAGAATAGAATCGGGGAAGGAGATTCCGCGCATAAAACTTCTCACCTCCTTTCTGGAGAAATTCGAAACCATCTATGTGGATTTCAAGAAAAACGGGCTCTCTCCGCAGAATCCACTGATAAAAAAGTTCTCCTTGCTTTTAGGCACAAAAGTAACGGTAAAATATGGTAAAGAGAGAATCGAAGGCATTGCCGAAGACATTGACGAGAACGGCTCTTTGATTATGAGAGTCGGAAAGGAAAAGAGGGTGGTCACTACAGGTGAAGTCACTCTGGTTGATTATTAAAATGGATTTAACATCTCCTTCAAAATAAGATGAATTATAACCCCCACTTTCATTGGGGGAGCTAAAGGAGAATTTCCCTTGCAACTTAGACCAAGAAAATTGCGTCCTATCCCGGAGGTCGAATAATGTTGTTAGCTATTGACATTGGAAACACCCATACGGTTCTGGGAATATATCAGAACAATAAACTGCAGGAATATTTCCGCGTGGCATCCACTCATACCTTGACCGCGGATGAAAGCGGTATCCTGGTGAAACAGCTATTCCCGGAATATCGAAAGATAAAGGATGTGGTCATCTGTTCCGTGGTCCCCCCGCTTACCCCGGTTTATCAGGAGATGAGCAGAAAATTCCTGAAGGTGAAACCTGTATTAGTGAGCTGCCAGCTTCCTCTGGGGATCAAAATCCTATATACGGACCCTTCTCAAGTAGGAGCGGACCGGATTGCCAATGCGGTAGCGGGGTATCAGATTTACGGGGGACCCTTAATCATTGTGGATCTGGGAACCGCTACCACATTCGACGTGGTCTCGGAAAAAGGGGAATATCTGGGTGGAGCCATCGCTCCGGGGATAGAGACATCATCGTGGAATCTCTTCCAGCGGGCAGCTCAGCTTTTCAAAATCAGCTTGGATAAACCCCAGGCAGCCATTGGGAAAAACACTGAAGAGAGTTTAAGATCGGGTATAATATATGGCAGTGTGGGTCAAATAGACGGAATAGTCAATCGAATCAAACGGGAATTGAAGCAAGCATATAAAATAAGGAAAGCACCAAAAGTAATAGCTACCGGTGGGCTGGCGGAAATCATCACAGAAGAATCGGCTACCATACAGAAGGTCGATCCTACCCTCACCCTGGAAGGATTAAGAAGAATATATCTGCAGGTTAAAAATTCTCCAAAAAAGTAGTTGACAGGAAGAAGTTAATTTGATATAATTTCAAACTGCATATAAAGCAGAAATAATCGTTGACCGGGGAACAGAATAGGTTAACTTTTTTTTGCAAACTCATTAGCACTCTCCATCGTAGAGTGCTAACAAGATATAGTTAGTAAACCGTAAATCACATTAACTTCTAAAAGGAGGTATTATTATGCAGGTTAAGCCATTGGCTGACAGAGTATTGATAAAGCCGCTGGAAGGTGAAGAGATGAAAAAGGGAGGTATCATTATCCCGGATACCGCCAAGGAAAAACCCCAGCAGGGTGAGGTAGTGGAAGTTGGTCCGGGACGGGTGGGGGAAGAGGGAGACAAAATCCCCATGGAGGTGAAGAAGGGAGACAGGGTGCTCTACGGAAAGTATTCCGGAACCGAGGTAACCATCGCCGATGTAGAGTATCTTATCATGCGGGAAAGCGACATTTTTGCAATCATAGGATAAACCGTCCACAGTCCACGATGGGCAGTTCATTGTTGAAATGATTTTAGCGGCGGACTGCGGTCGGCGGACAGCGGACAATAAAGGAGGTAGAAACATATGCCTAAAATAATCGAATTCGATTCGCAAGCACGAGAAAAGCTCAAAAGAGGAATTGACAAGCTGGCAGATGCGGTAAAAGTAACGTTGGGTCCCAAGGGAAGAAACGTGGCATTGGACAAGAAGTGGGGTTCTCCGACCGTAACCAAAGACGGTGTCACCGTTGCTAAAGAGATAGAGCTTGAAGATCCCTTTGAGAACATGGGAGCGCAGATGGTCAAGGAGGTTGCCTCCAAGACTTCGGACGTGGCTGGAGACGGAACTACTACCGCCACTGTCCTGGCACAAGCCATATTCCGGGAGGGTTTGAAGAACGTAACCGCCGGTGCCAATCCTATGGCTCTCAAACGAGGCATCGGGAAAGCGGTGGAGGTGGTGGTGGAAGAGCTGAAGAAGCTCTCCAAGCCGGTCACCAGCAAAACCGAGATATCCCAGATAGGAACCATCTCGGCCAACAACGATAAATCCATCGGGGATTTGATCGCGGATGCCATGGAGAAAGTCGGCAAGGATGGGGTGATCACGGTGGAAGAGGCCAAAACCACCAAGACCGAGTTGGAAGTGGTCGAAGGGATGCAATTCGATCGCGGCTATATCTCCCCCTATTTCGTCACCAATCCCGACACCATGGAAGCGGCGCTGGAGGATCCTCTGATTCTGATCCACGACAAGAAGATCTCGGTAATGAAGGACCTTCTGCCCATACTGGAGAAGATCGCCCAACTGGGTCGACCCCTTTTGATCATTGCCGAAGAGGTGGAAGGGGAAGCATTGGCTACCCTGGTGGTGAACAAATTGAGGGGAACTCTCAAGGTCTGCGCGGTCAAGGCGCCGGGTTTCGGGGAGAGAAGAAAGTCCATGCTGGAGGACATTGCAGTCCTTACCGGCGGCAAACCGATCTCCGAAGAGCTGGGATTCAAACTGGAAAATACGGTCGTCACCGATCTGGGAAAAGCCAAGAGAATCACCGTGGACAAGGACAACACCACCATAGTCGAGGGCGGCGGCAAGACCGAGGATATCAAGGGAAGGATCAACTCCATCAAGAAACAGATAGAGGAGACCACCTCGGACTATGACAAGGAGAAACTGCAAGAGAGACTGGCTAAATTAGCCGGCGGCGTTGCAGTTATCAACGTAGGAGCAACCACCGAGACCGAGATGAAGGAGAAGAAAGCCCGGGTGGAGGATGCCCTGCATGCCACTCGCGCCGCAGTCGAGGAAGGAATCGTCCCCGGCGGCGGTGTCGCTTTCTTGAGAACCATCCCCTCCCTGGATAAGTTGAAAGTGACGGGGGATGAAGCGGTGGGAGTCGCCATCGTGAAGAAAGCCCTGGAAGAGCCGATTCGCCTGATTGCCGAGAATGCGGGAGTCGAAGGCGCGATCGTGATCAATCAGGTTAAGGAGAAGAGCGGAGCTTACGGTTACAATGCCGAGACCGAAAAGTACGAAGACCTGATGGTCTCGGGCGTGATCGATCCGACCAAGGTGACCAGGATTGCTTTAGAGAACGCCGCTTCTATCGCCTCGTTACTGATTACCACAGAAGCTCTGGTAGCAGATAAACCGGAGGAGAAAAAGACGCCTCCGATGCCCTCGGGCGGCGGATACGGCGGTGACATGTACTAAAAGCAGGTGATAGGTGTTAGGTGTAAGGTGAAAGCGAAAACCAGAATCCCGGTCCTACGGATCCAAATTCGGAAAACGGGGTTCTGGTTTTTTTTGTCGAAAACAGGTTTTTCAACAGTCCATTTATGGCTTGCACGCCGAGGCGTGAAGCCTCGGCTACGCGGCTCCCTTGATCTGGGGGTCTTGGGGGGCTTGGGGGGCTTGGGGGCGTTTTGAGGATCATTTTTTTATTTTTCATTGTCCAGATAGATTCAAAATTTGAGGTTCCGAGCATAAGGTTCAAGGGTTCAAAGGTTCAAGGGTTCAAAGGTTCAAGGGTTCAAAGGTTCAAGGTTAAAGACTCAAAATTCAAACAGACGCTTGCTCGTATGGGAAAAATTGTTAATTCGTTGTCTAGTAACATATTTATTTTTACTTCTCTTTATTAGCCCCTCCCCAGACGGGAGCACTACGCGGGCACCGTCCGCTCATATATTCCGCTCGCATCCTTTTCACCATCAAAATACTACAAAAATTGTGGATTTGTGTCATGAGCCCAAGGGCTCGTGACCTATTTGCTTCTTCGGGAACCCGTAATTTGACTTCGTCATAAAAGGTTGAGGTTGTGGTTCGACCAGCTCACCACCCTGAGTTCATCGAAGGGCGGTTACGTATCCACAGGATCCAAACTCGGATCATCTATCGGTATGCGTTTATCGTTTGTCGAGCTCAAAACCAAAGACGAAGCCGATACGTGGCCGAAGCCCAAACCGATAAACGATATGCTATTCTTTAACAGTACCTCCCCCATATATTCCGGCGCCATCCTTTTCACCACAAAAGTTGTAGCGAATTTGCTTTTTGTGGTAAGAGACTACGGGTTAGGTATCAGAATGGTTCGAGACTCACCATGAATGGGATTTAATCCACTCTGAGGACGCAAGAGGAGAACGGTCGGTGTGAGCCTTGAGATGGGCCCGCCGCGGGTCACCGAATAGGCTCTACGCCGTTGTTAGATGCTCTCTCATGCTTCTTCATGAAACAAAGCCTTTCTGATCTTAGGCCATACGCTTGCGGGAGACAACGGCAAACGAAGCGAAGTGTGAAGAACGGAGGCCCTAGTGCGATAGATTTCCTCGACGGTGGCAGGGGACTGATTGTTCTTCTGGATAATTCGTGCAACTCGATCAAGGATACCTGGTGCAAGGTTTGCTGTCAAATCTTTGGGATTCCATGGCGGGTACTGTCGCAACAATTCGCTATCAGTGATTCCGCTGGTGTTGTTTGGGCCATTCAAGTCAAGGTAGCAAACCTCCAAGTAGAACCCCAATGCACCGGCTGATCTACCTTCCTTTCTGAGGATTTCGGCCATTTCAAACTTTGCATTTCGAAAAAAACCCCAGTTCCGCTGTCGGGCGTGTTCAATGAGCTCCTGATTCAGTTGACTCCACCGCACATCGTTGTCGCTCGGCTCTCGACCAAAACGCTTTGCCAGTTTGTCCTTCTCTTCGGTAAATCGTTTCTTCTCGGCAAGGTAGGCATCATGTGTTCCGTTCACAATCGACCACTGTTCCGCAATCTCTTCGGCTTGGGCCTCGGTAACGATGACCTGATGTTCATCACTTGGTCGTGTTCGGACATAGATGAACTGCCCACAATGAGGACACTTCTTCTTTCTGACGGGTTTCTTCTCAAGACTCTGGTTGCAATAGGGGCACATTGCTTCAAGGTTACCAACGGGAGTAAACTTGAGCTTGGATATTCGTGCCATGCGTTCGCTTGGAGACAGGGACCCCTCGGAAAAGACGGAGAAACCGACATTCTGCTTGGATTTGCGCCGAAGACCGGCAATAAGTATGCTGAAGGCAAAACCAAGCAGAATTGTCCCCAAGAGGGGGCTTCCTGATAGAACGCCGAATCCTACAAGACCCAGAACTATAGCAAGTAAGAAAAGGACGGTTCTCATATTCCTTTTATCTCCGCCTTGAAGGCTCACTCGGCATGGAGTTACTTGGCGATCATGGGATTCCAACCTTCTGCTTGATTTCCTGCTTTAACCATTCCATCAGAATCCCGAAAGTCCATGAAGCCATGGGTTGCAAGACTTTCTCTTTGGCCTTGATCCAGACCGTGTCGTCTCGGATCGATTGTAGGAACTCATGACCTGCCCACGTAAGGTGTTTGGCCTGGTAAGAAAATCCATTCGAGCTCGAAAGGTCGGTTCCCTCAATCAGTCCAGCATCGATGAGCAACCAGACATGGTAGGATATCGTCTTGTCGTCGTACCCGTTGAATCTCAGTGGAACCCATTTGAGCGGGTCCCGATCAGACTCTTCTACGGCGAAGAGAATCTTCCGTATAAGGTCCATGTCCCTTTTCATATCCCTCTTTCTTCATCGAACGGATTGCGTTAGCGACGGCTGGGCGGGTGTGGACAATGCTTGGAAGCAGAAAAAACGCAAAGCCAGGAAAATGCTTGAAAATGTCACAGAATCCCAGCTGTCCGCTACACGGTGTGTTGGGATGTTATCTGTTGCGAAGACAGCCACAGGTTGAGAATATTAGTATCTCCTTTTAGTGAAAATCCATCATCAGTATGCAAATTCCATGTAATTGCTAATTGGTCAGATCCTCTGAGATTCGGACGACAGCAATATCGGAAGCAAATTTCTTTCCCTACATCACAGTTATCACCTGATAAGAGAGGTGCCCTGGAATTATAAATTACTTGATAAAAGCCATTTTCCTTTCTAATCAAAACATTCCCAGCAGTTTGCAAGTTATATTGAACATATCCAATAGGTAGAACTGAAAGATCAGGAAAATTAAACTCCAGTTTATATTGATTTATTGTTTTGTTCCTAAGATTGTTTGCAACTTTGATTTGTAACTCGTAAAGTTCTCCTTTCGAGCATCCTTCAATGTATTTAGCAGAGAAATAGACATGAACATCACAATAAATTTGAACATGTAGTTTGTTAGCAAACTCCTCTTCGGTTAAAGGCAATGAATCCTTGAAGAACTTGATGGCATTTCTTGGACTATATACCTCAACATCGTCTCTTTTGTAAGAACTGATTTCGTTTAGAAGACTTTGAATTTTCTTTGATAGGTCTCGCCCCCTGAATTTCAAAGGTGAGCAGATTAGTAAGTACCATTTGTTCAAGCCATGAGCTGATGACTCGGTACACTGGCGTTTGACATTAGCAGCAAATTCTTTTTCAGTTACATCATAATGGCTCTTAATTTGAAATCCTAATTTACAGTTGTCGCTTTGAAGTATTAGATCTGTGCCACGATCATTAGGCGATTGGGTAATTTCAAGATGATCGGGGATGAATGGTTTGTGTTTCTCTAAATAACTGCAAAATTCTTCCACCAGATCGTTGTGGCCTTTTTTTTCGAAGTAGGATGTCTCATCAATAGTCCCCATTCCTCGATCAAGGATACAAGATATGCTAGCAATTGCTCTGTTATTTTTCATTCGAGCACGTATGTAATTGAAGTTACCCACTTTGTTGGCAGCCCAACTATGGTTATACAGTCTTTCTAAGACTGTAAACATAGACTATCTCATTCTGCCTAGAAAGTTCCCCTCACCTTTTGTGGTTCCCCTCATTTCCTGTCGATTGGCTCATAACCGTTCTGTTTATATGACACATTATAATTATTTATGCAACCTTGTCAACTTTTAATTTGAATTATTTATTCGATTATACTGTAAAGTGGAGAATACTGACTTATCTTGGAGTCCCCCTCTCCCTTGGTCCCTCTCCCACAAGGGGAGAGTGAAAATTCTTTGCGGGGCTGGGAGCCCCGTCTACGGATTAAGTGAATGGGCGATTCTTGAATCGCCCCTACTAAAAATCTTGCTCTTTGGTTATCAATTAAATATCTTGGCTTGTATAAAGATATGGAAATGTGGTCGAAATGAAATATTAGCGTTGTATTTTTTGTGTAGTTATGAGCGGGATATTCATTTGAATGCTTTGCGATCATAACCCACGGGCTGGATGAATCCAGCCCCTACAAGTTGCCGTACAGGATATGAATAAATCCATATTAAACATATTTTTAATCGTCCTTTGTCTTTTCTTTCTGCTTGTCTGTCTTTCTTTTGCCCAGCAGAACGAGAAATCCGGAAAAGCCGAAATTTCCAAAGAGCCGCTAGAGCTTTTGAATGCGGATTTCTCCGAGCTGAGAATGGAAAAAGACAACGTCATGGTCAATCTGATCGGGAACGTCTCTTTCCAGCAAGGCGACTTGAACTTGAGAAGCAGCCGGGCGGTCTGGTACCGGACTGCCGGGCAGGTGGTCTTCATCGACAGCGTGAAAATCGAGGATTCGACACAAACCCTAACGGCGGACCGGGTCACCTATTACAAGAATTCCGGCAAGGCGGTGGCGGATGGGAACGTGATCCTCGTCAGCAAAAAAGAGGAGGCGCAGATCAGGGGAGAACACGGAGAATATGACCGGATGAAAAAATACGTTTTCTTTACCGGCTCTCCGTCTTTGGTTATAAAACCGGATAAAGGCGACAGCACCATCACGGTCGTCGCAGAGTATATGGAATATTTTCCGGACGAAAGAAAAGGGGTGGCTAAAGAGAAAGTGCGCATCACCAAAGCAAACATGACTGCCACGTGCAACGAAGCCACCTGGCTGAACCGGGAGAATGAGATCATACTGACCGGAGAACCGGAAGCGGAGAAAGGGAATGACCGCCTTACCGGCGATAAAATGGCGATAGTCCTTCAAGACGAAAAGGTGAAAAGAATCGACGTGGAGGGAAATGCCCGGGCATCGCATGTCGAGATCGCCGACTCTTTGACTCAAATCAAACGGGAAAGCTCTTTAAGCTCCAAGAATATGAGCTTCCTTTTGCAAGATGAAAAGTTAAGTCAGGTGATCGCCAGCGGCAACGCTACGAGTATCTATTTTCCTCAGACTACGAAGGAATCTCAGAAAGGAGCCGGGATGGAAAAAAACGAGGCGTCAGGAGATTCCATCGATCTTTTTATGTCGGATGAGCGGTCAGACGACCGCCCGTCTGGGCGGATCAGCCGGGTGCTGATCAAAGGGGGAGCGATGGGAGTTTACGTTTTCCCGCCGGAGAATGCCAAGGACAGCACCGCAGTGGAGGATTCCATCCGTTATTCTGCGGACGTGATCGATTATACGGTGAGGGAAAATCTGATCAACCTGCTGGGAAACGCCACCCTTCAATATGAGCAGGTCTCCCTTACTGCGGGAAAAATCGTTTACCAGACCCGGGAGGAGATACTGGTAGCCGAGGGGATAAAGACCAAAAGTGACGATACGACCGTGGTGGAAGAATCCCCGGTGCTCAAAGACGGAAAGGACGAGCTTAACGGCGAGCGGATGAGTTATGATCTTCGCTCCAAAAGAGGTAAAGTAAAGACGGGGGTAACCAATATCCAGATGGGAACCTATCGAGGCAAGCTGTTGAGAAAGATAACCGATGACATGCTTTTGGCAGATAACGGAACTTATACCACCTGCGACAAACCCCAGCCGCATTTCCATTTTTATGCCCGCCGGATGAAGATCATCGCCAAGGACAAGGTGATCGCCGAGCCGGTGGTTATGTATATTGCCGATCTCCCTGTGGCGGCCATCCCGTATTACGTCTTTCCCATAAAACCGGGACGGCATTCCGGATTTTTAACCTTCGATTTCGGCAATTTACAGGCCCAGCAGAGATTCATCCGGAATCTGGGCTACTATTGGGCTGCATCGGAATATTGGGACTTGAAGACCGCTTTCGACTACTACGAGGGATCCGGCTGGCTGATCCGCTCACAAACCCGGTATGCCCAGCGCTATGTTTTAAACGGCAGCATATCGGGATCGTATAACCGGCAAACCAGCTGGGACATGGCGACCTTTACCAAAAGGAGGCACGATAGGTGGGATTTAACCTTCAGCCATTACCAGACCATCTCCCCCACCCTCTCCCTCACCGGAACCGGCTCTTTCTTGAGCGACAAGAATTACTGGCATGACCTGAATTTGGACCCGGTGGAGAGAAGGAACCGGTCGTTGTATTCCCAGGCGAGTTTAAGCAAGAATTTCAAGACTTCCAGTTTGACCTTTGCCGTTGACCATAGATGGAATTTGGATACCGATGAGCGGACGCTGAACCTTCCGGTGGTTCGATTCAGCCGCACCTCATTGCCTCTTTTTTCCCCCAAGGCAACCGCAGGAGAAACCGGTTCTGTGGAACGCCGTTGGTATAACTCGATTTATTATTCCTTCTCCTCCAATCTTCAGAATTATAATTACAGCATTGATAAAGGCGACTATTACAACCGAAAGAAATTCACCATCTCGGACAATTTCGTCTCCCTGTCTGCTCCGCAAAAATTCCTCGGATGGCTGGTTTTAAATCCGGCATTCCGTTACCAGGAGACCTGGTATTACGTTTACCGGACCAACCTTTCCGACAGCTCCGACATCCCCGGAAACAGTACCGCCCGCCGGGGGACTTATTCCACCAGCCTCTCCGCCAATACCGTGCTGTATGGAGCGTTTAATCCCAAAATCGGAAAACTAACCGGGATAAGGCACGTGATGACCCCCAGTTTGAGTTTCAACTGGCAGCCGAAATTCAATCAGCATAAGGAATATCTTTCCTACACCGGGATCGGCGGCTCCGGCTCCAAGAGCAAATCCATGGGCTTCGGGGTCAACAACTTGATCCAGATAAAAACCAGATCCGATGTGAACGGAAAGGAGGTCGAGAAGAAAGTGGACCTGTTCAATTTGAATTTCGCTTCCGGGTACAATTTTTTGGCTCAACAGCATAAACTATCCAACCTCTCCACCTCCCTGCGGACCTATGCCATTAAGAATTTGGACTTCACCTTCTCCACCACCCACGATTTTTATGATAAATCCGGCGAGCTCAAAGTTTTTTCCCCCCGCTGGCTTTATTTCAGTTTCGATACCCACGTGGGTTTCAGGGGAAGCTGGGAGGAATCCAAGGTGGGACAGTCATTATCAGTGCCGGGTTATGAAAGCGAAGACTCGTCTCAGAATCTGTCCGAAGCCGGAAGCATCCTGCAGAAGATCACTCAATCCTGGAATTTGGACTTGACTCACCGGTATAGCCAGAGCCGGGGAGGATCCAAAACCCATTGGTTGAGCACTTCGGTGCGTCTTCCCTTGACCCGGAAATGGCTTTTGAATTATCTCAACCGTTATGATTTCTCGGAGAATAAGGTAACGGAACAGACTTTCGAGCTGTATCGAGACATGCATTGTTGGGAGGGGCACTTTACCTGGATCGTCTCGGGTTATCGAAAGGGGTACTATTTCCGTATCAACATCAAAGCCATGCCCGAAGTCAAAATAGAGAAGGGCCAGGGCGGGCTGAGAGAAGTTTTCTTTTGAGCTATTGAACTTTTAACCTTTGAACCATTAAATTGGACGTAGAACCATGCCCACTTTAAGAAGAGACCCGGTCAATGCCCGATGGGTGATCAATCCGGATCTGACTGCCGACCATTCCTCCAGTCTGATTGAAATGGAAAAATTGCTCTCCCGCGGAATCTGCCCTTTTTGTGAGGGGAATGAGAAGCATACTCCGCCGGAGATTTTTGCTATCAGAGCCAAAGGATCTATCAAGGATGGGCCCAGCTGGGAGGTAAGGGTCGTGCCCAATATCTCCCCGGCTCTGAAGGTGGAGCTGGAGCTGGACCGGAGAGCGGAGCGGATGTACGATCTCATGAATGCGGTGGGAGCACACGAGATAATAATAGAAACGCCTCGGCATGTCGCCAATCTGGCAGAATTGGATACGGGGAAAATCGTAAAAGTACTGCAGACTTACCGGGAAAGGATTTTCGACCTAAAAAAGGATCAAAGGTTAAGATCGGTTATCGTCTTCAAAAATTATGGGGAGAGGGCCGGGTCTTCCCCCATAAAACACGCTCATTCACAGCTCATCGCCGTCTCCGTCACCCCCAAGAACGTGAAGGAGGAATTGTCCGGAGCCAGGGAATATTTCGCCTACAAGGAAAGGTGCGTTTATTGTGACATGATCCGGCAGGAGATGTCCGTGGATAAGAGAGTCATCTGTTCCAATGACGACTTTCTGGCCATGACACCTTTTGCTTCCCGCTTCAGCTACGAGATCTGGATTCTGCCTAAGAAGCACTCCGTCGATTTCGAGAACACCAGCGACGCTCAGTTTGAGAATCTGGCGGCTTTGTTTAAAGAGGTGCTGCTGCGGCTGAAAGTCCATTTAAACGACCCCCCCTACAATTACATTTTCCATACCGGACCTAACCGAACCAAAAGGAGAGGCGAAACCTGGAAAACCTTAAATCAGGACTATCATTGGCATATGGAGATCATGCCCCGGTATACCCGAATAGACGGGTTTGAATGGGGAACCGGACTTTACATCAACGCTACCACGCCGGAAGAAGCAGCGGCAAATTTAAAGAAAGTAAAAATATAGAAAAGAGCGCAGAATTAATTATGGTTTTCAATGCAATAAAGGGAAAACAAATTGAAGTCTGGCAATGGTCGGCGGACGATGGACCGCGGACTTTACGACTACTGGAGAAATAAGATGAGCCGGATTCTGGCCATAGACTGGGGAGAAAGGCGTATCGGGATGGCTATTTCCGATCCTCTGGGTATAACCGCACAGGGACTTCCCACCATCGACACGAAGAAGACGAAAGACGTTTTTTCTTTCATGAGAGATTTGGTCGAAGATAAACAAGTAAGCAGAATAGTGGTCGGCATGCCCAAAAATATGGATGGAAGCATCGGTTTCAAAGGTCGGGAGGTGGAAAAATTCATCCGGAAGCTGACCCAAAAGATAAAGGCGGAGGTAATCGGCTGGGATGAGAGATTGACTACGGTGGAATCGCTGCGCAGTATGAGGGAAATGGGAACCAAGCAGAAAGAAAAGCAAACGGTGGACAGAATCTCCGCTACTCTGATTCTTCAAAATTACCTGGACAGCTTAAGCCAAAATAAACGCGAAAACTCAAATCGATGAAATCTGAACGAAAACATATTACCATTGGGGACTGGCTTTTATTCTTTGTCTCCACAGTTTTGATCTTCCTCTCGGCGCTGCTTCTGGCCATCTCCGGAGCACTTTTTTATCTTATCCGCTTAATCAGAGCAAAGCCCGTTTTGGTTCTTGCCTCGATATTGGTATTGATATCTTTATATATTTTGCTTCAATGGATGGTGATTCCCATCTCCTGGCCGGTAGCCGGGGATACGGTTGATGTTATCATAAAAGAGGGCGACAGCATGCTCCAGGTGGTCGAGAGATTGAAGGGGGCGAATCTGATAAGGCATGGTAGCGGATTTTTGATCTTAGGTAAGATTATGCAAAAGGATAAACACATCCAAGCAGGCAAATACAGCTTTAAAAAGGGAATGACCTTATATTCGCTTCTGGATGAACTATTCAAGGGAAAGGTGATGTTGAAGGACGTAACCATACCGGAGGGGTTTACTGCCGGAGAAATTGCAGGAATCCTCCAGCGGGAAATCCAGATGGATTCCGCCGCGTTCATGAAGGCAACGGAGAATTCCCGAATTATCCAAAGTCTGAATCTGCCGGCTCCAAATCTGGAAGGTTATTTATTCCCGGAAACGTATAAGCTCACCTGGGGAATATCTCCCCAGAAAGTTGTTCAGATCATGGTGGAGCAGTTCCAAAAAACCTTCAATGACAGCTTGCTTAAACGTGCCCAAGAGATAAATTTCTCCCTGCCGCAAGTGATTACGCTGGCTTCCTTAATCGAAGCCGAAGCCAAGGAGGAGAAAGAAAGAGCCGTCATTTCGGCGGTTTACCACAATCGCCTGAAACGGGGTATGCTTCTGCAGGCCTGTCCTACCGTAACTTATGGATTACCCGAAATCGACAGGCCCCTGGCGCTTAAAGATCTGGAGAGAGATACCCCCTACAATACTTACCTGCATGCCGGGCTGCCGACGGGACCGATCTGCAACCCCGGGAGGGCATCCATAGTAGCGGCACTCTATCCGGCTGATGTGGACTATCTTTATTTCGTATCCAGGGGTGATGGCACCCATGTTTTCTCCAAGACATTAGCCGAGCACGATAAAGCAAAAAACAATATTGAATACCACCAGAGGAAACCATTATGATCTGATGGGTTCGAATTGGAAAATCGAAATCATCTTTTATCGTTTTTTATTTTATATTGCTTGACAACACCGACGTATAAGGTATATTGAAAAACATCGCGGGGTGGAGCAGGCCGGTAGCTCGTCGGGCTCATAACCCGAAGGTCGTTGGTTCAAATCCAACCCCCGCTATTTAATTTACAGGCTTTCCCACGATATTCCAAACACTCAGCATTTCTGGCATCACCCACCAAGACCCACCATAACCCAAGAAAAACCAACTCCAGTTGGCACAAATTTGGCACAGTTGAGGTGAGGTACAATGAAAAGTGTATCTCACCTTCTTTTTTCATCACTATCACAGAAACTGAAATAATATATTTTGAGGTTACCCCACCATGTCATTCACTATATTTTAGTTCATTAACCAGTGACATATTAATAGATTTTTCTTGCCAAGAAAAGAAGATTCCGTTTAATTATTTAATAGTTTTAATCCTTACCCTAGAGGAGGTTTTTATGACCCGTTTCATTTTTGTTTTCAGTCTGATCACCCTTGTATCCCTCGCTGGATTAGGTCTGGCAGGAATACCCAAGATGATCAACTACCAGGGGATGCTGACCGACAACTCCGGCACTCCCTTGACCGGATCTTACAACTTGACTTTCAAGATATGGACGGACACCACAGGAGGAAGTTCTTTATGGACCGAAACTCAAAATGGGGTGCAAGTTCAGAATGGGCTATTCAATGTTATCTTAGGAAGGGTGGCTACGTTAAATCTGCCATTTGATCAGCAATACTGGCTGGAGGTAGCGGTGGGAGCAGAGACCATGCCCCGGCTAAGGTTCACCAGCGTGGGGTATGCTTACCGGGCATCCATCGCGGACAGTGCAACCGTAGCAGTGTCTGCTCCAACTGGTGGCGGCTGGACTGATGATGGCACGAATGTCCGTTTGACCACCAGCACCGACAAGGTGGGGATAGGGACATCATCTCCGGAGACCTATTCCAAACTACATATTGTGGTTCCAAGAAGTCAGAGTTTTGACCGGGTAACGATAGAATGCCCCAGGGACAGCAACGGGTTTGGGATTGAATTGAAGCAGCCCGGCGGTTATTGGCGTTTAGGTCAGAATGTAGGGAATGGTTGGAATGATTATTTTACGATCAGCAACAATATTTCACCTTACTATCGTTTGATGATTCTTAGAGATGGGAGGGTGGGCATTGGGACGACTGATCCTGCCTATAAGTTTGATGTCAGAGGCGACAGGATACAACTGAAAGAGGATGCCACTGGAGATTCGATTGGCATGAGAACGGATGGCACAGCTCTTGACCTTTCGTTCGGAGGAGCTAATCTGTATGTTCAGAGCTCGACAGCCGGCGAACACATATTATTGAATCCTACCACAAACAGTTATGTTGGCATTGGCACGACATCCCCTGGAACAAAGCTGGACATAAGCAGTTCCAGCGGCACGGCTTTGCGCGCTGTTACCACTTCCGCCTCGGGTTGGGGAATAGATGCCTCCGCCAAAGAAGGGGGTGCGCACATATTCGATTCGGATGGCTCCGGAAATGCTTATATTGCTCATGGCAATACAGGGGTAGAGGCATATGGTAACGACCAGGGTGGCTACTTCCAAGATGCGAACAACGGTGCCTACGCTCATGTCGGATACGGGAATATTGGCATACAGGCAGCTGGGACCGAGACGGGCGGATACTTTCAGGATTCAGATAACTCTGGCTACGCTAGGGTTGGTTACGTTGATGAGGGTATCTACGCGGGAGGAAACTCTATGGGTGGCTATTTCGAGGATCTCAACTCAGGTGGTTGGGCTTGGGTTGCTTATGAAGATAAGAAGATGTATGGCGTGGGCATAGCACAATTCGTGCAAAACCACCCATACGAAAAGGACCGCGTTATCGCTTATACTTCTCCGGAAGGGGATGAAGCAGCGACTTACACACGCGGCACCGCGCGACTGGTTAATGGCGAAGCCCGGGTTATGCTGGGAGAGACCTTCAAATGGGTCACTAACCCGGAAATTGGCTTGACCGCACACCTCACTCCACGCGCCGATTGCAAGGGCCTTTATGTTGCCTCATTGACCACCAGCGAGATGGTGGTTAAGGAACTGCAAGGCGGGACTTCGGATGCAACCTTCGATTATCTGGTCTATGGATTGCGCATAGGGTTCGAAGAGGCGAGCGTGGTTCAGGAGAAGATCGGGAGGCCTATATTCCATCCTTGGCCAGCCATCGAGAGCGATACAACAAATATCCGGAGCTGAGGCATTTTAATGCATACGAGCGGTTCAAGCAGATGTATATGCAAGCCGGTCTGTCAATTCCAAACTCAGGCTCATCCTCGGTTCTGAAAGAAGCCATCCACGAGTTCGACCCGGCGATTGACAAAATACCTGAACCACAAATGAGATAATCAACAGGAAAGCGCCTGCGCTTTCTGGATAACCTCAAGAGGTAGGGATCAGAATTACTGGGTGAATCACCCATGATTATAAAGTAATACATATAGTTAATATTTTACAATCTCCGATCTTTATCATCCTCTAATGAAAACATGCTTAGTGATGTCTGGGTAGCAAAAAACCCTCCATAATTCAACGGAGGGTTTTTTGTCATGAAGAGATTTATCTCCACTATTATAAGTTCTCGATCCTCATGGGATAATCGAAACATTGAAGGCAAGAATGATTCCACCTTTTGGATCTTGATCTTGGAAAGCGATAATTCCTGTTCCTATTGATTGGCCAGTAAAAAAGAAACCAGTCGCCTCTCCAAACTCGTCGGTATAGGCACTGCCAGAAATGGTTCCGCGCCAGGAGTGAGTCTGATCAGCCACAATGTGATGACCCCCCAAAGGATTACCGTAAGCGTCTTTTACATGAAGCGTAACCGGAACTGTAGCCCCAACTGGAATGGTGATAACGCTGATATCACAATTATCGGTAAAAGTGTTTCCAGTAAGAAAAGTGACTATGACTGAAGTCGATACGATGCCAGCTGTAGCTGTTAGACTAGTTACAACGCCAATCGAATCGTCGTGATCTGGATACTTCATGGAATAGTCCTCGGATAGAACCTCGCTTTTCATTTCGGTTTCGAATAAGCTTCCATAGCAACCATCGTTAATTGATCCGGATGCTATCGAACCAAAAAAGCTATTCATGTCCACCGGGGTTCCTTTTACCATGAAATTGCTGTTTGAGTCTAATACCTCAATAGCCACATGACCCTGGGAAACTCCATCCGCTGGTAAAGTTTGAGGATATGTCAAGAATGTTACAGTAGCAGGAAGTCCAGATACGATCAGTTCGCTGGTGTCAGCTATCATTCCGTCGGGTCCCCAAGTGTAAGCCCAAATCAGAGCCCGGCCATCATTTCGTGGATCACCTGAAATATACAGTGAGTAAGCACAACCCTGTTTGGTTTTATCACAACATCTCACCGAGCCCTCCTCGGTTTCGAAATGAACTGAGGTGGAATCTGGCACCGGATTACCGTAAATATCCACCACGCAGGCACAGATGGTGTCCTCCACACAGGTAATATCCCAGCCTCGTATGTTGCAATGATAGGGACTCAAAGACAACTCGGCTGGAGGTCCGGCGCAGACGGTCACTATGCATGAGCTGGAGAGAACACCTCCGGATTTAGCTCTGAGCTTTATCACCCCGGATTTTGTTCCGCTTACCAGATTAACGACAGCCTCGCCGGAGGAGTTGGTGTTTATGGTGATGTACTCGGAAACCTCTCCGTTAATTGATTCTCCCCCTTGTGGACCGTTGATGATATAAAACTCCACCGGAAAATCGGCACCCGCCCGATTCCCGTTGTGATCATATAGTATGGCTCTCACCTGCGTGGCTTCCACTCCGCCTGTTCCCCGAACCTGGATGGTCGGCAGATCCGGTAACAAAACGATGTATGCCACGCTGTCTGTTGGTACTAAGAGTATGCTGGCATTTTCCTGAATTAAGTAGTCGTTCACACTTGAGGTTACTTTAATATATGCAGTCCCGGTGCGGAATCCAGCCACGTATGTTACCGTCACCTCGCCATCTTGAGTATAGGCATAGGAAGGTATGAATCCAATAGGATTCCATCTGCTGTCCTGATTGGTGTCGTATTTCAACTTGTCCACACCTTCAGCAAAGTAGCCATCTCCATCTACGTCTTCAAATTCCTCTCCAGCCGTAAATTTAACCACGGTGCTGTCGGGAGCAAGATTTCCGGTGGTATCACTGACTATCACCTTAACCTGGCTGGCGGAGATTCCATCAGCTGGCAGCAAGGGTGGTACGATTTCTATGGAAAATGGCTTGGTGGCACTGCCTGACGGCACTACTTCCACTTGAACCGTTTTAGCCGGAACACCTTCGCTGGTGGCTTGGATGGTGGCGGTGCCAGCATTAGTTGCGAAAAAGATACTTCCGGCAGAACCATTCGCATCTGTGGTGTCTACCGCGGGAGTGCAATAGCCGATGTTTGCAGGAACGACGGAGAAAGAGACCCTTATGCCGGACATGGGACGACCGGCATCGTCCACCACCTCCACGTCCACCACCCCCTCTTGATTCTTTTGAATGGTAGGGGGAGATATGGAGACAGATTTTATTATCGGCTGTGGCGTGGATTGCTCTTTATGTTTCACGCTACAGCTCATCCATGCCAGTGAAACCAAAACGATAATGCAGATGGAAAAACATACGATCTTTCCGAAACCACGGCTTTTTCGGTTCATGATCTTCTCCCTTTTGAGCTTTCAGTTTAATTTCTCAACTTCCTACCGAAATGATTATTTATAGTTTTAGGTCATATAGTATATTCTTTCCTTAAAACCTTCAAGGAAGCCTGTCCTATGAGTGAACCTAATAGATCATCCTAAATTTCTTAATTCTTCATGAACTGGTTTGGTAATATATGAGTGCAGACCATAACCTGTCAAGCGAAAAATCTCTTGAAAAATACAGTTATTGGATCATCCTATGTCTCCAAGTTTATATTTTGGTAATTTCTATGCCGGAAATATTCTTGCCATTTTGGGACGCTATGCTATATTAATCCCGCAGAATTGGTCCGGCAGAAGGTTTGGAATATCACATGAAATTCGCGAGACGTATGATTTAAACGCAGGGAATTGTTTAAACGTTATGGCAGAAAAAAAAGACCACAGCTATTGGTTCATATTCTCTATAATGGACGTCATATTCATTACAGTTCTGGTTATTGTGCTTGGTCAAGGAGGAAATCTACTCGGCGGTGCGGATGTGGGTTTTCACATCAGAGCGGGTGAATATATCATGGACAATTTCACCATTCCCACTCACGACATCTTTTCTTCTTCAACACCACCTCTCCCCTGGACCCCACCGGAGTGGCTTGCCGAAGTGATTTTCTCGACTCTCTATAAGCCTTTCGGACTTACCAGCGTCGTCGTATTCATGGTTTTCGTAATCGCGGCAATCTACGCCATACTCTTCAAATTCCTCAGATCTTCCGGTGTGAGGATTATTGTAGCAGCGCTAATTGTCGTCCTCGCTGCAGGCGCATCAGCCATTCACTGGCTGGCGAGACCCCATGTCTTCTCGCTCTTGATTCTGCTCATCTGGTATATCATTCTCGATACATATCAGTATCAACGCAAAAATTACCTTTACTTGCTTCCTTTCTTGATGCTCTTGTGGGTGAATCTTCACGGCAGCTTTGTAATGGGATTCATTCTCTTGATAGTTTATATTGCAGGTAATTTTCTTAAAGCAGGTTTCGCAAAGGAAGAAAGGCAAGAGTCGTCCGGTCGCACTAAGGTATTTATCTTGTTCTTTTTCCTGTGCCTTCTGGCTTCACTTTTAAATCCGCAGGGATATAAGATTCTCTTTTCCCCGTTTGAGGTAGCTAACAGCGAAATCATGGAACATGTATATGAGTGGATGTCTCCAAATTTCCACCTTGGTCTGATTTATGAATACCTACTTCTTATAATGATATTGGTGTTGGGGGTTTCGGCAAAGCGCCTTAACATTATAGAGGTAATGTTGGTATTGCTGTTTACCCATATGTCCCTGTTTTCGGCAAGATTTATACCCCTCTATGCTATAATAATCAGCCCTATTCTCGGAAAGCAAATTGATCGGATTATTGAGGACCTCAAGGGAAAAGGCTTTATCAGAGAACTCATCTCGACATCGGACAATATGGCGACGGTCGACTCCAAAACGAAGTGGCATCTGTGGTCAGTTGCGGCCATGGCAGTCGTTATCTTCATGTGCTTGACAGGAAGAATTAGTTACCACTTCGATCGGAATAAAATGCCTGTGGACGCAGTTGAGTTCCTGAAAAGCGAGAAAATAGAGGGCAAAGTATTCAACGATGATGTCTTCGGGAGTTACATGATTTACGCGGCATGGCCCGATTATGAGGTATTTTTTGACGGAAGGGACATGTATGGCAAAGAGAGGACTGAGGATTATCTGATGGTTACCGGTCTGGAAAGAGGCTGGGAGGACGTACTCAAGAAATACGATATAACATGGATCATATATCATAATAAATCAGCCCTTTCCAATCTCCTTCTCGAAAGGGATGACTGGCAGCTTATATATTCAGACGAGGTAGCCAATATCTTTGTAAAAAGGACGCAGGAGAATCAACCTCTCATAGACAAATATCCGAATGTAAAACCTGTTGCTGCCGGGCAGACAGAAGACCAAGGGAAGTAAACTTATCCGGATATACAGAAGGAGTCAAGACATCTTGTTACCATCGTTTTTTTACCATTGCAGTCATAATAAAAGTTCCATCCAAGAAAGAGCTTCAGCGCTGCCAATAGATGATCGCCAGCTCAAAAGAGAGGAGGTTCCTCCTGAGGGAAAATGTAAGGATTTTCCTTGTTCTTTGGGAATGGCGGTAAGATTTCTATTGACACGGAAGTTAAGTTATGTATATTAATTATAGGTGGTTCGTTACTTGAAAGTAAGGAATTGAAGAAAAGGGAAGGTGCAAAGAGGTGAGTAAATTATAGGAAGGCAGAAAACCTCTGCTAATTGAATTGTTATGGTTTTGTTAAAATAGCAATATCGAAAATCTATCGTTTTCTACACCCTGGCTTCTATCTTAATCGTCAGGGTGTAGTGGTCTTGGATTTTAAGGTGTGTTCAGTTCTTGCAGTATTTATGAAAACATCTGCAGACAACAATGTTATTGTTGCGTCCGAAAAAGGATAGGGTTATATTTCCTAACGAGTTAGCCTATTAGTTAAAGATATGGCAAGGTTTTTGTTTATAACAGTGGTTAAGCAGATGGTGCGGAGTTTGCAGATTGAGAAATCTTATTTGAGATGAAGGGAGGGATAACCGGTTGCTAAGAAAGCTGCTTGTAGACGAAAGAGGTCAGGATCTGATGGAATACGGCCTTTTGGCTGCCTTTGTATCGATTGTCGCTTTAGCCACCATCAAGCTGATTGGGCCGCTGTTTGTGCCTCTTTATGAGTCGGTCAAGGCAGCGTTTAATCCATAGGTAAACGACATTGACTAGTTTGAGCTTTTTATATAAACCAAAGTTAATATACCGAAGATGTTATCCGAATCCCGAATGTAAATTTTAGAAATTAGAGAAAAAGGAAATGAAGGTGTAATGTCAGTTGACAGTTCGGAAACACTATAACTGAATGAAAGGAGGGATGAGAGATGTTGAAGAGACTCCTCAGAGATGAAAGAGGACAGGACATGGTCGAGTATGCGCTTCTGGCTGCTTTCATATCGATCGTGGCGATTGTTGTAATTAAGGCAATTGGTCCACTGGTAAACACGATATACCAGAATGTGGAAGATGCTCTGACTCCGTAATGGCTTTTTATCTTCAAATGGATTTGAATGGACAGAAGTCGAGAGGAAAAAACACTCGACTTCTGTCCTTTAGCAAACGAGATACATAATGAATCTATTAGTTAACGCAAAGGAACCGGTTCTGATTGCTGTGGTCTTTTTGGTAGCGCTTGCAATATATTCGGATTTCCGCTGGCGAAAAATCCCGAACTGTCTTACCCTTCCGGCTATTGTCCTGGGATTCTTTTTAAACTTCCTGGGCAATAGCTGGAATGGACTATTATTCTCGCTGGGTGGTCTTTTGGTGGGGATGGGTCTTTTGATGCTGCCTTATCTTCTGGGTGGAATGGGGGGCGGGGATGTGAAATTCATGGGGGCTTTGGGAGCGTTTTTGGGAAGTTATACCATACTGAATGTGTTTCTTTATGCCACTTTAGTTGGCGGAGCAATCGCGCTCGCGGTGGCAATTGCCAATAAAAGCTTGGTTGAAACTCTGAAGAAGGTTTGGCTTCTTTTGAAATGTGTCTTTCTTTTTCGCGCTCCTATGGCCGGAGCTGGTCTTTTCAAAAAGAGCATAGCGATACCTTACGGTATAGCGATAGGATTAGGAACATTTATTTATTTGGTTGCTGGAAAGTTAGTGTAATGTAATTGTAGCAATTGTAAGGGCTTGATTCATGGTTCGACTTTGTTCACCATCCTGAGCTTGCCGAAGGATCAAGCCCGCATACGGTCGAATAAATCCGACCGCTGCATTTTTCTCTTGCGGTTTTTCTTAGAGCAGCGTATGTTAATACAGAGTTATATATGAGAAAACTATTTCTAAAAGATAAGAAAGGCCAAGTCATAATCGAATTTGCTCTGGTTCTGCCTGTTTTGCTGTTAGTTTTGTTCGGGATTACCGAATTCGGCAGAGCTATCATGATTTCTAATATGCTCAGTACCGCTTCTCGCGAGGGAGCGAGATTGTATGCCGTAACTTCCGATCCCGTCTCTGCATCAGCCAGGGTCGATTCAGTTTTGGCAGCAGCCAACATAACACCGAAGGCGGTAACCATAGATACCACCTCCGCCTACCAAAGCGTAAAGGTTACTGTCACTTACGATTTTCACGTATTGAGCGGAAAAATCCTGGATTTCTTGGGACCTAACATCTGGGAGCTGAAGGGGACCACGGTGATGAGGCGTGAAACGTAGATAGTTTAAGCAGGTTACTGCATCTGAAGTACGAGGGGTGAAGAAATCTTGTTATATTGCAGTTAGAATTCTGACCAGAGGAGGGAATTGAATAATGCGAAGAATCGGAATAATTTTAGTCGTCTTTCTTGCCATTGCATTTGCCGCTGTTGCCGGTGGCCTTACCTATATGTATCTGAAAGGTGAGACCGGTCAAAGAGCATTGAATTTAAAACCGGTAGTCGTCTCAGCAAAAGATCTAACTTTTGGTGAAACCTTGATACCGGAGGACATGAAAGTAGTCATGTTCCCCGCGGAGAGCGTTCCCAAAGGTTCCTATGAAGTCACGGATAGTCTTTTGGGGCAAGTTACCAAGGTATTCCTGATAGAGAATGAGCCGATCTTAGAATCCAAACTCTCCTCCAAGGGAGGAGGGCTTTCGCTTTTGATAAGAGAAAATATGCGGGCTTCTTCAATTCAGGTAGACAAAGTCTCAGGAGTCTCCGGCTTCATTCTCCCCGGTGACAGGGTGGACGTCATCCTGACAGTCAATCGTTATAGCCAGAATAGTTACGAGAGCATAGCCAAAACCATCCTCCAGAATATTGAAGTCCTGGCAGCCGGCGAGAAAACACAACAGAAGGATAATAAGGTTATCACCGTAACAGCGGTAACTCTGCTGGTGGATCCGGAGGGTGCGCAATCGCTGGCTTTAGCCTCCAATGAGGGTAAACTCCAATTGGCTCTGCGAAACCCGACAGATGAAGACACGTCAAAGGTTGAGCCCGTCACAACGACAGAAATATTGAAAGGGGAAAAAGCGCAGAAACCTGCACCCAAGGTGGCGGTAAGACCCAAAGAGGTTCCGAAAGCACCGGTAAAGCCGGATTCTCTTACCATGA
>Ga0256868_10000045_pt1 | contig 71268 bp, 64 predicted proteins | sample RVTome_13_FD_187341 | JGI IMG/M metagenome (GOLD analysis project Ga0256868, IMG submission 187341) | Soil microbial communities from uranium-contaminated site in the Upper Colorado River Basin, Wyoming, United States - RVT92D227 HiSeq ...
GGGAATTGATCGTATGGTCCAGAAGAACGTATTGGCCATGAGCGGCCGCGCCGTGGAAGCAGCCGGGGATGTGGATGTGTTGCTCCTCGATAAAACGGGAACCATCACTCTTGGAGACCGTCAGGCGACTGAGTTTCTTCCGGCACCGGGAGTCCAAGTTGAAGAACTGGCCAATGCTGCACAACTGGCATCCCTGGCTGACGAGACTCCCGAAGGCAGGAGCATTGTCATCCTGGCGAAACAATATGGTTTGCGAGGTCGCTCCATCTCTGAAACGCCCAATGCAAAGTTCATTTCGTTTTCAGCACAAACGAGGATGAGTGGCGTGGATCTCGATGGCAGACAGATCCGAAAGGGCGCAGCCGACGCAATAAAGGCTTTCACAGGGATCAATTACCCTGCAGAGGTTCAGCATGCGGTGAACTCCATTTCCCTTTCGGGAGGAACGCCTCTGCTGGTGGCTGACAGGACAAAAGTCCTGGGTGCTATCCATCTGAAAGACATTGTAAAAGGAGGGCTAAAAGACCGGTTTGAACGCTTTCGGGCGATGGGCATCAAGACCGTTATGATTACGGGAGACAATCAGATGACGGCAGCGGCCATCGCAAGAGAAGCAGGGGTGGACGATTTCATCGCCCAGGCCAAACCGGAAGATAAGCTGGAGCGCATCCGAAGAGAACAGGCGGCAGGACACCTGGTGGCCATGACAGGGGATGGCACCAACGATGCTCCTGCCCTGGCCCAGGCGGATGTGGGAGTAGCCATGAACACGGGAACCCAGGCAGCCAAAGAAGCCGGAAACATGGTTGACCTCGATTCGAACCCGACCAAATTGATCGAAGTCGTTGAGATCGGCAAGCAGATGCTGATCACCCGTGGGGCCCTGACGACCTTCAGCATCGCCAACGATGTGGCCAAGTACTTCGCCATCATCCCTGCCATGCTTGTAAATGTGTTTCCAGTCATCGCTCCCCTAAACATCATGGGTCTTCAGTCTCCTCTGAGCGCGATTCTCAGCGCCGTCATTTTCAATGCCCTTATCATTATCACCCTTATCCCACTGGCTTTGCGCGGAGTACGGTTTCGACCTTTAGGTGCAGCCGTGCTCCTAAGGCGCAACCTTTTGATTTATGGTCTGGGAGGTATCATCGTTCCTTTTCCGGGCATCAAATTGGTCGATCTTATGGTGAATGCGCTTCATCTCTTATAGACTAAGGAAGGACATTCAACTATGAAGGATTTCACCCACGAACTCCGCATCTCGTTGATGGTGACGTTATCACTGGCTATTCTTTTGTGCGGTATCTATCCATTACTCGTCTGGATTGTGGGGCAGGGATTATTTCCGGCTGAGTCCAACGGCTCCCTGTTAGCCCATAAAGGGACCATCGTGGGATCGAGGATCCTCTCTCAGGGGTTTACTGATCCAAAGTATTTTCACCCTCGACCGTCGGCAGCAGGACAGGGTTACGATGCCGCGGGTTCGGGTGGGAGCAATTTTGGGCCCACTTCGAAGAAGCTGGTGGATGGGGTTAGACAGCGCGTCGTTGATTACCGGGTTGAAAACGGTCTCGGCCCTGATGACATGGTGCCTGCGGATGCCGTGACCTCATCAGCCAGCGGTCTGGATCCTCATATCAGCGTTAAGAATGCGTTGGCCCAGGCAAAACGGGTGGCAAAGGCAAGGAGCCTCCCTGTTGCGCTTGTTATGGAAAAGATCGACGCCCATACCGAGGGCCGGACTCTTGGAATCCTGGGCGAACCACGTGTAAACGTGTTGATGCTCAATCTTGACCTGGATGGGAAACAATGAACAGCGTTGAAAACAAAGCTGATACCTTCCTCAGGATGATCCGCCGCGCCCAGCGCGGACATCTGAAGGTCTATCTCGGCTACGCTGCAGGCGTCGGGAAGACCTACCAGATGCTTCTCGAAGGGCATCGACTCAAGGAAGAGGGCATTGATGTGGTCGTGGGGCTCGTGGAAACCCATGGCAGAATTGAAACCGAACGGCTCCTCAAAGGGTTGGAAGTGATTTCCCGTCGCCGGCAGGAATACCGGGGCATTGCTGTGGAAGAAATGGATGTGGATGCGATTCTGGTCCGGAAACCACAAGTAGCGCTGATTGATGAGCTGGCCCACACCAATGTCCCCGGCAGCCGCAATGATAAACGATATCAAGATGTCCAGGACATCCTGGCTGCCGGGATTCACGTCATCACCACATTGAATATTCAACATCTGGAGACCCTCTACGACACGGTTGAAAAGGCGGTGGGAGTCAAGGTTCGAGAACGCCTTCCGGACAGGGTGATTGCAGAGGCTGATCAGATTGTTAACGTTGACCTCTCTACGGAGGACCTGAGAGAACGCTTGAACGAAGGAAAGGTCTATACTCCGGAACGCATCGAGATTGCTCTCGAGCATTTCTTCAAAAGCGCAAACCTTGAAAGGCTGCGTGAACTAACGCTTCGTGAACTTGCTTCCCAGATCGATTTGCGGAGACGTGAAACGTTCGAAGAAGAAGAATCCGTATCCCCTGATCAGGTCATGGTCTGTTTAAGCTCACGGGGGCCTAACAGCGACAGATTGCTTCGCTATACCTCGCGACTGGCAGGGAGATTGAATCGGAACTGGTATGCGATCTATGTCCAGACGCCGGCCGAGGAGCCCACGGTGATCGATACCCATACCCAGCAGATCATTTCAAGCACCTTGACCCTTGCCAAGCAGTTGGGGGCGATTGTATTCACCTACAAGGGTGAAGATGTTGTCCGTACCTTACTGCAGTTCTCTAAAGAATATCGGGTTGGACACATTGTGATCGGAAGTCCAACAGCAAGATCTCTCTGGGAAAGGCTTCGCGGGAAAACCGGAATTGTGGATCGCCTCATCCATGAAGCAAAGGGAGTCACGGTAACTGTTCTTGATACAAGTGAAGGAGAAAAGCCCCAAATTCAGCCAACTGCGGAGACGGGAAGGACACCTACCACAATACCGCGATTTTCTGGCACTGCGGACCGACTACACTTGTCCCAATTGCTTTCATCCGAACGAATTGTTATATGGAATGAGCCCGTGAGAAAAGAGGCCGTTCTTGGGAGACTGGTCGAGACAATTGAACAAAGGGATGGAGACCATGACCCGGCAAAACTTCTGAATGCCATTCTGGAAAGGGAAGAGCAAGGCTCTACTTTCTTCAATGAAGGGGCAGCCTTTCCACATGTGCGGGTCAATGGACTTACCAACTCGATTGTCAGCCTCGGGCTAACCCGACAAGGCGTATCAGGCGAACCTACGGAGAAGCCCGTTGAGCTCGTTTTCTTAATCCTTTCTCCTGCCGAAAACCCCGATGAACAGATCAAGATCCTGGCGCTTGCCAGCCATGCGGCTCAAAGCAGACATCTTCTTCAAAGTTTCAGATCCGCCCGAAGTCCACAAGAGGCGATGACGGCGATCCACGATTGGGAGGCATTCCATGATTCGAACCGATCAGAAATTTCCTGATGCATCCAGCCAGAATATCAACGCAACCCGGCAAAGCCGCTGGATGGCCTTTCGGTTTCTGCTCGAACCATGCATCCGCTTCTTCGAAGCCCTGCAGGGTCGATCCCATGAGATATTCATAAAACGCCTTTCGGAAGAGAGGATATCACTGCTTGAAAGCCGATCGAAAGCCATGATCGCACGAAGACCTGGAATCACTGAAGAGTCTCTTGCCCTTGCGAGAAAAAGGAAAGAGACTCCCCTGAAGGACAAACCCATCCTCATCGTCGATGATGAAAAGAATATTCGATTGACACTCGCGCAGTCCTTGGAAACTCTGGGAATGGAGACTGACAGCGCTGAGGATGGAAAGGAGGCTCTGGCAAAGCTTAAAGAGAAAGAGTTTGGCCTTATTCTTCTGGATCTCCGCATACCCGGAGTGGATGGAATGGAAGTGCTCCGCCAGGTAAGAGAGAACAACCCTGACATAAGGATCATCATCATAACAGCTTATGGCACGATTGAACTGGCTGTGGAGGCAATGAAGCTTGGTGCTGTTGATTTCATTCCGAAGCCCTTCGTGCCTGAAGAGATCCGAGAGATGGTAGCTCGCGTGCTTGACAGGGAAAAGACCGGACAAATCAAAAGGAACCCTCCGTACCTCTTCAACTGAATATGCCAAAAAGTCCATGAGGGCCCTCCAATTCGATACAGCCACTGAACATTTGCGAAAAACCATCTCTCTTGATCCTGATCGTACAAAGGCTTTCATCCTTCTGGGCGTAGTCATGGAAGTTCGCGGGGGCGTATCGAGGCACGAAAAAATTATTGAGCCCCGCTTTCTCTATATTCTTTTTACGAACCCGCCATCCGAAACCTTCAGAGATTAACTACAAGGAGATGGTGGCAACGAGGGAGCATTCGTTGGAGCCGTTTAGAAAAGGGAGAAAAACTCTGATAGCCAATCTTGAAATTCTTCGCCCAGAAGCTCAAGGAGGAGAGACATCTACCTGAAATTTCAATACTGATCAGCCAGCCTGGAGGAAGAAACAAATAAGGTGGCCGCTCTAAGGAGTGTATATCTTGCCAAGATGTACTACTTCCGAAAGGCTTCGGTATGAAGAACAAATCAAAATCCTGAATTTGTTCTGTTTATTACTGCTCGAAATATTGCATGGAGGTAGAAAAACGTAAAAACAACATTACAGGAAGTACTCGGCGATTCTTGGGTTTGGACTTGATTTTTCCCTCATTATCTCTATAATTTCCATTTTTACTCTTGGAAAAATTCTATCAATGAAATACATTTTACATTGTACCCGCCTTCGCAGAATGCCCTGTCCGTAAGGACGGGGATGAATACGAAAAGTGTATCCAGCGGGGCTTTAGCGTAGATGAATATACTTCGGCGGGTTTCGCTGAAGCTGTGTAGATGCCCCGTACGGAAGCACGGGGAGCTTCACTTTTTGCATACATCTGGAATTTTGGGATGCCCACCCGTATCATGATATTTGAATTTATTTGTAGTTACCCTTGATGAAATTATTCCAATTCCCGAGCTGTCCCCATTGTGCTAACCCAGACTGATTGGACATCAAAGCTGGTCTCTTTGTTTCTAAGAACGGCAGGGGATATACCCCCCTGCCGGACAGAAATCAGGTAAGATTTTCTGGTATAATGGGTAAAAGCAAGTAGGATGGATACTTCTGGCATCGATAAACCTTATGCACCACTGTCTGACTGGAGCAAAGGTGATAAGGAATGTACTCCACTGCACTATCCCCCGCCACACCTGTGGGGACATCCAGAGATGTAATTTCAACACAGATGCGATGATCTCTTTTGAATAGATTCGATGTGGGAGCAATTTCTACATCATACCTGTTGATCTCACCCGGCACGAGAGGCCTTTGAGCACTCCGCGTAAATGGGTGAAATGGCTGCCCAGGTAAGGACTTCTTCTCATTCACTGCTCGATGAGAGGCCTTCAACCACCCCCTGGTCACTTCTCTCTCCATCACCTGTGGACGCTCCATCTCACCCTCCCTCGCCGTCTGAACTGAGACATCCGGACCGACATCCTTAATAATAATGATCCAGTTCGTATCCGTTTGGTCAATTTCCGCCCAGAAATGAAACGAAAGAGGACCTGTAATTTCGGTGTCATGGGGAAGAGGATCGGTCATGTACCTCAGCTTCTGAACGGTTCTTGTCTGTGTGAGTGGCATCTGAACAAAACAATCGGGCGCATCGATCCCATCCCGGCTGGATGGTGTAAAAGGCTCCCATCTTAATCTTTCCCAACTATCCAGATAAAGTTTCGTCCACTGAGTCTCTTTTAAAGGCCAATCATCCGAACAGCGCCAGTGGTTTGCACCCATGACCCAAATCTTTACCCTGGGCTCATCCTTGATTCCAGTATCAATCCCTTTAAGCCAATAATCATACCAACGCAATACTTCATCGTGAAAAGCGGTCCAAGGCCTCGGCAAATGAGCAGGCCCATTCATGAGGAGCTTCTTAAAAGGAACGTCTTGACATGTTTGCCAAAGTCTCAAAGAGCCGAAAAGGTGGCACTTGTATGTATAAGCATACCAACCAGCCCCTGTATAAAAGGGGATTTTAATCTTCTGCATTTCTTTTTTTCTCTCTTCATCATCCTCCGACTCATAGGGGTATATCAAGGTTTTAAAAAACTCCAAACCCAGGTTACCCTTTCTTTCTAATAAATTAAAAATATGGGGATACATCCTGTAATCCGGGTTATTGAAAGCCTCTTTCCAAAGGTTTTTTTCTTCCGGTGTAAGTTTAACTTCATGTGGGTTTTCTACACTGAATTTCATCAGATGAAATACCATACTATGAATGACTCCACCGGGATAGAAATCCCTGAAATAAAATAGAGACGAATGAGGATCGTAAGGGAATATGGCCCTTAAATGGGGTGGCTGTGTCATGGCAGCGACTACCTGGTTCATCCCAAACCAGGATATCCCTACCATCCCAACATTACCATCACACCAGGGTTGGTTTGCAATCCACTCAATTAAGTCATAAGCATCTGTTCTACCCTGCACCCATGGATCTCCCGGATCAGAATGACCAAAGCCTCGAGGGTTCCCGATGACATGAACATAACCTCGGGTGTTAAAAAATTGGGTATCGCCACCCTCTGCGGGTCCACACCAAAGGGGAGCCCAAGCAGGCTGGTTATTGCACGCCTCCATGACCTCAGGGCTTTGCAAGAACTTATTGTGACCGGCAAAAGATAACAAAGCTGGGAATCGTCCTTCTGCATCGGGTCGGTAAACATCAACAGCCAACCGGATCCCATCCCGTGTAGGAACCATCATATCGATGCCTTCAATCTTCGTACTGTAAATCGGTTGAGAAAGTTCCTTCATTGTCACCATCGTAAGCCTCCCAGATCAAAATTTGTTTTCGTCCGTCCTCTCTGATGCCCTTATGGACCTAGGCATACCTTACCTTAAGAGAAGGAATGCGCTACAAACTTCCTTCCTGCTCATCCTATGGAGTCTGCACCTTGTACACCTTACACAAAAGCGCCCTCACGGGCCAACCACCTGTCAGTGGGTCGCAAGCGTCAGGGTCATCCATCGTAAGGACATTGGCATTTGATTGCCATAGCCCATGCAGCCATGGCTCCTGGGCGGGCTGCTCCGGAAACCACCAGTGGCTTTCAACATTTACAACTTTAGGATGAATCCCCTTGGTAATCTTCGCCTTCTGTTTTATTACTCCCCTTCGTGTTTCAATATAGGCCCAGTCACCATCGGCAATACCCAATAACCGGGCTGTATTCGGATGAATGTCCATCAATGGATCTGGATGTTGCTCCCGCATTCCCATACCCAACTGGCGGTTTTCCGAATGAAACTGGGGCCTAAACCTTCCTCCCGTAGTCAAGATGAGAGGGTAATCCTTGGCAATATCTGGAGTTCTAATAGGGCTCTCCGGCGGCTCTTCATAGAGGGGTAGGGGATCATAACCGAGTTCTTTAAGTACGTTTGAGTATAGCTCGATCTTCCCCGAAGGTGTGGCGAATCCAGTTAGGTGTCCTGTCTTTGGATCAATCGTTTCATAAGTCCAGGGTTCACTACTACTTATTGTGTACCTTTCGGTTGCAGCTTCTTTAAAGGTTATCCCCAGTGGCTCCAATCTGTAATCGGCCAATTCCTCCTCAGTTTCCCAAGGGAAATATTCGCCCAAGCCCAATCTTATGGCAAGCCCGCGGAAGAAGTCATAATCAGACCTACGCTCTCCCATGGGTTTGATAGCCCTCTCTCCACACGTGAATATTGGGGCGAAATCTTCACGTGTACTGCACATCGGCTTCTCAAATTTACTGGCTGCTGGCAGGACGTAGTCCGCAAGCAGAGCCGTTGGGGTCATAAAATGCTCTAAGACTACGTGAAGGTCCAAATTCGGACTTTTCAATGCTTGGTAAACCAGCTTGGTATTGCCTGCATTAAGAAGGGGATTAGAAGTCCAGGTAATCATCGCTTTGATCGGATAAGGTTTGCCTGTGAGAATGGCCCGCCAGACCAAGGGTTGAGGAGCAAGGAAGTTATGTCCACTCATACATTGAGGTATGCCATATCGCTCCTTATAGAACTTACTCGTGATCTCATAGGCAGGCCAAGTCATGAGTTTAAACCTATCCGCACCTAATTGTTTTCTTCTTTGTTCCGGGGGGCATTTCTCTTCGAGTTGGAGCATCGAATCTCGAATGCCCATTTTTCCATCTATGATTGGGCCTGGCCCAAACACTGTCTCGGCACCTTGAACTGACATATTTCCGGTTATGGCGCGCAAACAAATTCTGGCCTGTTCTGCTCTCATCCCATTTAACCCAATCTCATCGGTCGCGACTCCCCAGTGGAAAGCGTTTGGTTTATTTGTTGCGTACATTCGGGCTGATTCTTTTATCTTCTCTGCTGATATCCACGTTATCTCCGAAACCTTCTCTGGTGTATATTCTGAAGCTCGTTCCTTCAATTGCTCGAAACCGAAAGTCCATTGATTAACGAAAGGCTCATCATATAAGCGCTCTTCTATAATGACATTGATCCAGGCCAAGAACAGAGCGGTGTCGGTGCCAGGTCTGATTTGCAACCACAAATCAGCATTCTTGGCTGCTTCTGTCTTTCGTGGATCAATGACAATCAGCTTTATCTTCTTCCCTTTCTGAAGTTGCTTTTTGATGGTTCGCCATATTAATCCCCTCGACTCAGTAAGATTCCAACCGCAGATGACCACACATTTAGCAGCGTTAAAGTTTGGAATGCTAATAGGAGCTCCCATCAAAGCATACCCCAGAGCCGCCCTATTACACATGCAAATAGTACCTGCGCATCCAATGTTTCCCGGGTTACCAAACAAGTTCAAAAAACGGGTTCGTATTCCATAAAGATCGCTCCTGTAAGTCCCTTCATCTAAAGCCAAACTCTCTGCTCCATATTCTGTCTTTATCTTTTTCAATTTCTCTGCTATCTCATTCAATGCCTGATCCCATGAGATTTTTTCCCATTGATTCTCTCCTCGGTCTCCAATCCTTTTCAATGGGTGCATGAGTTGTTCAGGATGATATTGCCACTTCATCAGGTGAGGAAGCCTATCACTGCAGCCTTGGGGGGATGGATATTCTGGATTACCTTTGATCCCCGCAATCCGTCCATCATTAACCCTTATTAGCAAACCACACTTGTTATGGCAGCCAGGAGAGGGCCAACAACCGGTTTTCTTGACTTCACCGACTCCTTTGTGGATAGCCTTCTTAATCGTCATCTTTTACTCCTTTCCAGAAGAATTATGAGTTTTTCATTCCTGCCATAGCCTATCAAGTTCACTTCCATACTTCTTCCTTTCCTCTGGCCACCAATCCAGCATCAATAGAATAGACATGCCCGGTGGGATGGGAAGAAGCCTCAGGCGTGAGAAATAACACTAAAGAAGTAACATCTTCTGGCTCACCGCGTCTATCCATCGGTACATTGGATGAAATAGAATCTTTTCGCCCCTCTCGAATAAGTTTTTCCATCCAGCCAATTCCAATAACATTAACCCTAACATTTTCGCGGGATCACTCCATAGATAAAGCACGGGTCGCAGACATAACATGCATGTCAAAGCCAGATATTTTATTCTTTCCCTTGAAAATTGCTAACCATAAATAGACTGCTATCTATTTGGCAGAACCTGTAAATCAATGTTTACAGGAGGGAGCTTTCAAAAAATGCTACGTGTCATTTATGGACATTGCCCCTCAACGAGAATACCGACATAGCAGCCACATACATAATCAGAAATGCCACAACGACCCATTCGAGCCACATGGTTTGACCGAAGATCCCAGAGACAATATCGAACGCCCACGCAAGGAAGCAGAAGGCGCTAAACCAACGCGGTAAGACTGTACTGAACAAAACAGCAAAGCCTGTAAGAGCAATCGCTGTGCCGAAAGTGATGTAGTTAGCGATGGAAAACCATGAATGCATGGGCATCATTTCCTCCGAGAATACGCCGGTCATAATGAACGATAAGGAAGCTATCAAACCAAAGACACGCACAAGAAAGAATAGGATGCGTATATCTTTGCCTTGGCCCTTTGTCCAGTAGCCAAGAGTCGAAAAAAAGATGAGCAACACCGCTCCACTCAGAATTCCGGCCAGTCTGTAGAAGATCGCCCCTCCGGGGTTGAGAAGGCTATTGCCGAGATCGCTCAGCCAGTTACCCATCGGATCAAAAGAGGAAGGATAGAAGGAGACCGCAACAGCGGATAAAACCAGATAGAGGACTAATGAAGAAATCCCAGAAATTGAGTTGATAGAAAGTTTGCTGCTTCGCATATTCTCCACCTTCTTCGACGAGACTATATGCACGGCTGGAAGAATCGAAAAAGCGTGTTGTGAAGCCTAAAACGTATGAATTATGTGAGCCTTGAAAAAAATATCTCATCTTAAGGTTCGGAGTTATCAATCGTGAAATACAAATTGTAATATACACTTTTTTTGTAAATTTTGGAAGTGAAAGTTACAGTAAGTAGTCGGCGATATTCTTGGGTTTGGACTTATTTATTGCTTCATAATATCTAATATGTACACTTTACTCTCGGGAAAATTCTATCAATGAAATACATTTTACATTGTACCCGCCTTCGCAGAATGCCCTGTCCGTAAGGACGGGGATGAATACGAAAAGTGTATCCAACGGGGCTTTAGCGTAGATGAATATGCTTCGGCGGGTTTCGCTGAAGCTGTGTAGATGCCCCTTACGGAAGCACGAGGAGCTTCACTTTTTGCATACATCTGGGATTTGGGGACGCCCACCCGCGCTGGGTTATCAGAAGTAACAACTGTCCAATCCTTTGAGATAGCTAAAGGAACAACAAAGGGGGTCAGCGTTTGGTGTTGTTTTATTCGGATCAACAAGACTCAGAAAATCTTTTAGAATCTTCGCCACATGTTGTGTTTGATCATAATCCAAGTCTTCAAACATTTTTTTGTGATTCCTTGCCCATTTCGAGAGTCCGTCATACCATTTTTCAAGTTCATTGAGAACCTCACGAGGTGCGGTAAGGGAATCCTTTAAAATAAGATCTTCGGGGTTTTTACATAACAACGGAAGGATGTCAGAAGGATAAAATCTTCTGCATAAATCGATAAGTGCATTTGTGTCTATGTAATAACCAGGGGAAAAATGTTCTCTGACTCATGCATTGTCCAGGGCGAGCTTTGTTCCACTTTGAGTAGATGTTTTAAGGGGATTGTAAGAAAGTCTGCAACATCACGATATGTATTTTTTTCTTTTCTATGTGTTTCCAGGACAAGCGACACGAATAACAACAGATTTTTAATGAAAAAGCAGAAGGGTTCAGTTTATTCTGCATTAACAAAGCTGGCTGTTCTATTGATCCCTCGTTATCCAGAGACATTTGTTAATTGGCAATTATAAACACGATTGCTATTATTTAAAACGCTTCTTCTTTGAATACACTAGTCGTTTATTTTGCTGACCATAAATAATGGTCATACCTATCATCCTAATTCCATACTTTGTTATGCTATCCAGTATTCGTGTTCAACCATCAGAGAAGTCAGTAATGATTAGCATAATGCAAGGGAAATACATATAAATACTTGTATATCAATGCAAAAAATATAAGCAAAAAATTTATTTAAATAAAAATTTTTTTCTTGACATTAATATAAAAATATGATTTTTGGTAATACGTATGACAGATTTATATAATTGGGTAGCCCGGTATCTTAGACCTGAAACAATATATTGCGTCATTTTGCTAGCCAGGACTAACCTCAGGCGGTCGACGCTTCGTAATTATCCCAGAAAAGGAAGGTTATCCAAAAATGCCGGATTATGATCTTCTTGTAAAGCCCCTCCATGAAAAACGCGCGTTCGAGGAGATTTCGGACCAGATCCGCAATCTAATATACGCAAAGAAACTTAAACCGGGTGATAAACTACCCCCGGAACGGGAACTGGCAGAAAAGTTCCGGGCGGGTAGAACAGCCGTGCGTGAGGGTCTTCGCATCCTTGAGCAGTCTGGGCTGATTAGCGTAAAACAGGGAAGTGAGGGTGGGTCTTTTGTAAACGAAGTAAACATGTCGGTCGTATCCAACTCCCTGTCAGACGTGATAAGAAGGGCTGATATCGAGCTCGATCATCTGACAGAAGTGAGAATCGGGATTGAGAAGCTTGTTATCGGAGTAGCGATGCCAAGGATTACGGAAAGCGAGTTGATACTTCTCAAGAAGCACATAGACGATGCAGCGGCAATAATGGAAGAATCAGCCCAACACGGTAAACTCCTCGACTTCAAATTATGGGCGGAGAGCAATGTGCAGTTTCATTTAGTCCTCGCCCGGGCGACACGAAATCCTTTGTATGAAATGATTCTGGAATCTCTGATGAATGTCGTCCGCACCTTTCTTACTGATCTGTCGATTATGCCAGAATTTCTCCAAGCTCATATTCTTGAGCACAAGGCGATCTACGAAGCAGTAAAGGACAAAGATCTGCGTCTCGCGGAGAGGCGGCTAGAAGAACATAGCCTTCAGGTTGGGAGAAGCCTCTTGTTTAGGCTAAAGCCCAACGATAAGAAAAAGAACGATAAGGATATTGATTAGAAGAATCCGGGTTGATGTGGGGATAGATGATTTACTCCCCCATGCGGATTTTGGAACCCATCGGTTTCAATGTGAGGGAGTATTCAGGTTTCCCTATGAATTTTAATCGTAGAAAAGAATCATTCCCATTGCTTGCAGGTTAACATCGAGAATAGCAAAGGGTCCTTCTTCACATGGAAAGAGAAGTTTCGAATTCAATTCTATTTATAGGAGGAGTTATCCATAGAGTGCTACTAGAATTCCGAGATTTTCCTCTTCGGGTTGCACCCCCCCGCCTGAAGGCGCTCCACTCTTTACCACCTATGGACAACTGAAATAAATGACATTACCAGGCACAACACGGTAACAAGCTTAACAAATACATTGAGAGAGGAGGAATAAAAAATGTTTAAGAAATCGTTTTTAGTACCATTGTTGATCGTATTGTTGGGTGGAGTGACTTTTGCTTTTTGTGCAGAGCCAATAAAGCCAATTGAGCTGAGGCTTGCCGATTGGAACCCACCGAAAGCGGGTGTTGCCCAGATCACCCAGAAAATGGCAGACATGATTGGGGCAAAAAGCGAGGGTAGGCTCAAAATAACAGTTTATCCTGGCGAATCTTTAGTCAAGATGGCCGAGGTCTTTAGAGGCGTGCAAACCGGTGTTGCCGATATATCCTATTGCACCGCTTCCTTGATCGGAAGTCCACTCGAGTTGAATAAAGTCACAAGTTTGCCCTTTTTAGGCCTCACTTCTATGGAAATGGCAAGCGCCGTACACGAAAAGCTTTTTAATCTGTCTCCGGAGGTAAGAGCAGAGTTCCAGGGGTTAAAGGTCCTGGGATTCAGGGGTATGCCACTTTACCATGGGCACTTTGTAAAAAAGGAAGTACACGTTCCGGCCGATATAAAGGGTTTGAAGCTTATTTCATCCGGGATGTGGGGGGACGTAATAAGTAATGCTGGTGGTGCTCCCGTAGCATTAGGGATAGGGGATTGGTATATGTCCTTGGAAAGGGGGCTGGTCGAGGGACATTTTGTGCATTTTCCAGTCACTTATGTATTTAAAACCTTGGATCTACTTAAATATCACTCTATGGTTGGCGGAGGTGCTTCTACCACTCCGGATTGCTTCATTTTTACCCTTGATACCTGGAACAAGCTTCCAACTGATCTTCAGAAAGTTATTGAAGACGCTGTTCGCTGGCGGACCGCAGAGATAACAAAGTTTGATTATGAGGAGGAACAGAGGGCAATTGATTATGCCAAAAGCAAGAACCATACCTTTATCCATCTTACTCCGGAAGAGATCAAGTTGTGGATGGACAATGCTAAGCCAGCACACGAGAAGTGGATAGCAAACGCTAATGCCAAAGGGTTACCTGCGAGAAAGATATATGAAGAGACGCAGCGAATCATAAAAGAGTACACCAAGTAGAAGCGATAGAGAGGAGATAGAACTACATGGGGTTAAAGAAATCGAGTATCGCAGTGATAATAGTAAGCTCCATAAGCCGGGGACTGAATATTGGGGGAATGGTTGTCCTGGTGGCAATGATGTTGCTCACCGTAATGGATGTGCTACTGCGTTACTTTTTCAGCCGGCCCATAATAGGCAGTACGGAAGTTACCGAGTACATGATGGTGTGTTTGGCGTTGGGAATGGCCTGGTGCGTGCTGACAGGAAGATCAATAAAGATGGATTTGATAGTGGGGCGATTTCCATCCAGGGCTCAGGGAGTTATTGACAGCATTACCGACGCTATTGGCCTGGTGGCATTGATTTGTCTAACCTGGCAAAACTTCCAAGAAGCAATAAATGCGCAGCGGACGCAGTTGACATCTCTTATCCTAATGATTCCGGGCTATCCAGCTAAAGGAATATTAGCCATCGCTTTTGCTTGGTTGTGCCTGGCAGTGGTGGTGAGCCTAATTAAGAATATTACCAAGGCGGTGAAAAGATGAGCCCGGAGATGATTGGCGTCATTGGATTATGTATCCTGCTGATTTGTATATTCTCCCGAATGAATATCGGTCTTGCCATGGCTTCTATCGGCTTTTTCGGCTTTGCCTATATTAGCGGTATGAAAAGCGCCCTTGGAATGATGGGCTCAAACCCGTACAATACCATTGCTTACTACCCCATAACGGTAGTTCCACTGTTTGTATTCATGGGAGCGATTATCTCCAACTCGGGGATGGGCACAAATCTGTTTAACAGTGGCTATAAATGGTTTGGACAGATGCGGGGGGGATTATGTGTAGCTACGGTGGCAGCGTGCGCCTTATTCGCTGCCATGTGTGGCTCCAGTATGGCGGAAACACTGACCATAGGTAAAATAGCCCTTCCAGAAATGAAAAAATACAAATATGATGACTCACTGTCTAGTGGTTGTGTTGCTTGCGCCGGCAGTCTGGCGATTCTTATTCCTCCGAGCATGGGGTTCGTCCTGTATGGCATTTTAACAGAGCAATCGGTTGGGGTCTTGTTTATGGCAGGCGTACTTCCGGGCATTCTTCTAAGCGCCCTGTTCATTTTAGTTATCATGGTAGTTACTTTACGTAATCCGAAGTTAGCGCCGCCAGGACTCAGGACACCCTTTAAAGAGAAGATTTTATCACTGAAAATCACATGGGTTGTGGTGGTCCTCTTTTTACTGGTACTTGGGGGAATTTACACGGGGATTTTTACTCCTACCGAAGCCGGGGCGATTGGTGCCTTTGGAGCTATCGTCATCACTTTCATCAGCCGCCAGCTTGATTTCAAGACCTTGCTTGCCTCTATTGCAGAAGCGGGGGTGACCACGGCTATGATCATGATACTTATCATTGGAGCTTTCATTTTCATGAAGTTCATGGCGATAAGTAAACTTCCTTTTGTTTTGGCCGGAACAATTAGCGGACTCGGTCTCTCACCTTATGTAATTCTTGCATTTATCGTTATCATTTATATAATTCTGGGCATGCTCCTGGAAATTAATTCAGCTATGGTTTTAACTATACCTCTTATCTACCCTGTGATTACAGCATTGGGGTTTGATCCGATCTGGTTCGGAGTGATCGTCGTGATCCTTATGGAAATGGGACTGGCTACCCCACCGGTGGGTATGAACGTTTTTATCCTCGCTACGGTGACTGACACTCCGATGGGTACCATTTTTAGAGGTGTATGGCCATTTGTGGCGGCAATGCTAATTTGTATAATTATCCTTACCATTTGGCCTCAAATTGTACTTTTTTTACCCAGCAAGATGTAGCAAAAGGAATCGCCCCAGAAATGGATTGCGCCTTCGTCCCTCTTTCATGATTCTTCAAGAGGGCTTTAGCAATTTTAGCAGAGGTAAAGAAGTAGGCTTGAACGAGAACCGTGGTTTTGGCTTTGTTCATTTCTCTCATAATGGTGTCTGTCTATCCTCCGCTCAGATCTTTTGGAATTTTCAGAATAGGAAGAAATAAGAATGAATTGGTATAGTAGAACCAAATTTGGTTTCTGAATAACCATAATACAATACGGAGGTAAAGAATGATTACGAAAAAGGACCTGGAAGAAATTGTAGGCAGTGAGAATGTTTGCGATGATCACCAGACCCTTAAGGCTTACGCGTATGATCAGAGTTTCGTTCCTCAAAGGATGCCTGAATATATTGTAAAGCCCAATAATGGGACTGAAATACAAGCTCTTGTAAAGTGGGCCAATGAAACTCTTACCCCACTTGTACCCGTGAGCTCGGGACCGCCCCACTTTCGTGGTGACACCGTTCCTAGCACTGGAGGGGTAGTAATTGTCGATTTAAGTAGCATGAAAAAGATAATACGAATTGACCGCCCAAACCGGGTTGTTATGTGTGAGCCAGGTGTAACCTTTAAAGAGCTAATACCCGCGATAGAAAAGGAGGGGCTCAGGCTTAATTTACCTTTATTACCAAGGGAGAAAAAGTCTGTTATCGGTAGTCTGCTTGAAAGAGAGCCAGTGATAATGCCTGGTTATCACTGGGATATCGCCGACCCACTGGACTGCGTTGAGATAATCTTTGGAACGGGTGACATGTTCCGGACTGGAGGAGCAGCGGGGCCAGGGACGATAGAAGAGCAGCTGGCAGCTGGTGGGGCACAGGATGAGCCACTTGGACCGGGACAGGCTGATTGGTACAGAGCTATCCAGGGGGCACAAGGAACGCTGGGAATTACCACCTGGGCTTCTATGAGATGTGAGTTGCTACCCAAGGTTGAAGAGCCTTTCATGGTCGGTTCCATGCAGCTTGATAAATTACTGGAACTAGTTCACTGGTTAATAAGATTGAGGTTGGTTAACGAGTGTTTTGTGTTAAATAATTGCAATTTATCGGCGATCCTGGCGAAGAAGTGGCACGATCATTATCTGAATATCAAGGATACTTTGCCCCCCTGGATCCTTTTCTTCAACATTGTCGGATACGACTATCTCCCTGAAGAGAGGGTAAAATACCAGATAACTGACATGTTAAGTACAGCCCAAAGGGTAGGCTTGGAACCTGAGAAAAGAGTTGGTAGCGTCTCAGCAAACGAAATATTACAACTGGTCCAGCGCCCATCAGAGGAGCCATACTGGAAACTCCGTTTCAAAGGAGCTTGCCATGATATATTCTTTCTAACTATTTACGATAGCCTTCCTGAGTTGATCGGTGTCATGTACGATACAGCTGATAAAGCCGGTTACCCAGCATCAGATATTGGTATTTATCTTCAGCCTTTAGTACAGGGCACCAATTGTCACTGTGAATTCAACCTTTATTATGACCCTAAAAACCTAAGAGAGTCAGAGCGAGTTAAGGACTTATCAACCAGTGCCACTAAAAAACTGATAGCCGGGGGAGCTTTTTTTTCCAGACCTTATGGGAGAAATACCAGCATGATTATCAATAGAGATGCAGCAACCGCTTCAGCCCTGCATAAGATTAAGATGATACTTGATCCTAAAAAAATTATGAATCCGGGGAAATTATGTTTCTAACAATTATTAAGAGAAGAAATTAATAAACATTGGGAGGGGTAGAAATGGTATTGGAAGATTATCGCGATAATATGGAAATATGCTCCAAGTGTTCAGCCTGCAAATTCATCCCTTTGGAAAGGGTCGAGGGCCTTCAGCACGTTAATATCTGTCCCAGCATAGCAAGGTATAACTTTCATGCCTATTCTGGCGGCGGCAGATTAGGTACGGCGATAGCCATGTTGGATAAACGGTTTGATTACTCCAAAAAGCTTGTTGAAGTAATGTATAACTGCCAGACATGTGGTGGCTGTGATGTCTCTTGCAAATACGGCATGGATATGGAAGTCCTAGAGCCGATATATGAGTTCCGGATTAAGGCTGTCAAGGAAAAACATACCCACCCGGCTCTCGATAAAGTTATCAATAGCCTGAAGAAGCAGGGCACTATGGTGCCGGGATCAAAAGCCAATCGCGGCGAATGGGCTAAGGGGCTGGATGTAAAAGATATAACCAAGCAAAAAGTGAAGGTGCTGTATCATGTTGGCTGCCTAACCAGTTACGACAGGGAGATGTGGAAGGTAGCCAAGGCCACCGTAAACCTGCTGAAGAAAGTCGGTGTCGATTTCGGTATCGCCGGCGAAAACGAGTCATGCTGCGGCGGCCGAGCTTACCAAATGGGATACAAGGAAGATTTTCTTAATCAGGCCAGAAAAAACATGGAGATGATAAAAATATCCGGCGTGGAAACATTGATAACAACCTGTGCTGATGGTTATCATGCCTTCCAAGTGCTTTACGATAAGTTCAATTTGAAAGGTAATCTTGAGGTGCTTCATATCACGGAGTATCTTGCTCGCTTGATAAAGGAAGGTAAGCTGAAGCCAGCCAAGAAGATAAATATCAATGTCACCTATCATGACCCCTGTCACCTTGGCAGATTGGGTGAAACGTATATCCACTGGGAGGGAAAAAGGGTTCCAGGGCACATGTACAGGTTTGAGCCACAGAAGGTGTATAGAAGAGGAACATACGGTATCTATGAGCCTCCACGCGATGTCCTTAGAAGTATTCCTGGGATTAAACTTGTGGAAATGGATAGAACAAAGGAATATGCTTGGTGTTGTGGCGCCGGTGGGGGCGTCAATGATTCAAACCAGGAGTTTTCTATGTGGACGGCAATGGAAAGAATCAAGGAGGCAGAGGACACTGGTGCTGAAGCGATCGTCACCGCCTGTCCCTGGTGTGTGCGGAACTTTAACGACGCGATTAAAAAAAACGGGAGCAAACTCAAAATATATGACGTCACTGAACTCCTGGCAATGGCAATTTGATGAGGAGGTAAATACCATGGATTTAGATAGATCAATTTATAAAGCATTGGAGGACATTTTAGGACCGGAAAATATTACCGAGGAGCCGGCTATACTGGATTCCTATGCTTGGCGCTCCGGTATGATGGCCGGGACAACCAAGTTTATGCCCAGGTTTGAAATAGTAACTCTTCCCAAGGATACAGAGGAAGTTCAGGCAATTGTTAAGCTCTGCAACCGGTTTAGGATCCAGTTCAAGCCGACGAGTACGCTTTGGGGGCCCGGTAATTTTCCAGGGGGGCCTGGTGTTATCCTTATAGATCTTAGGAGAATGAACCGCATTCTTGAAATCAATGAAAAAAATATGTATGCCGTCCTTGAACCTTATGTCATTGGAGCACAACTTCAATCCGAGTTGATGAAGAGGGGACTGACCTGTAACCTCAACGGAGCCGGTTCCCACGTATCCGCGTTTCATTTTGCCGGTAGTTTGGGCCATGGCTTTACGAGTCAAACTCACGGGTATGGCCCACGAAACGTCCTGGCCGTGGAGTGGGTAACACCGGAGGGCGAGATAGTACGGTTAGGTTCGTTGGGGTCATCGAGCGAGTGGTTCTGTGGCGACGGCCCGGGGCCTTCTTTAAGAAGCCTTATACGTGGAAGTGCAAACTCCGGTGGAGGAATAGGTGTGTTTACCAAAGCAGCACAAAAGGTTTATCACTGGCCAGGACCATTGAAATTCCCCGTTGAAGGGATATCACCAAATTATGCCCCGGCGTGGTTACCAGAAAATTTCTTCTTACGATTTATCTCTTTTCCATCTACTGACAAAATGATTGAAGCTACACGTAAAATTGGGGAAAGTGAGATTGCGTTACAGTGTAGTCATTCGATATCAATGTTAGCTTCGAGTATAGCTACATGTAACGAGGAAGATCTTGAGCTCTTGGAAAAATTCAGAAAATCAGCCCAGGGCCCGGGAATAGTAGTATCCATTACCGGCAATTCTCGTGGAGAATTTGAATATAAAAAGAAGGTATTTCAGCAAATAATAGATGAGACGGATGGTAAATCCTTAGAACTCATTGAGGACCCCCAAGTTTGGGGGGGGATACTGTGGCGTTTTATAAGAATGACCACCGCAATAAGAGAAGCGCACCGAGCAACGGGGGTCTGGTTTGGAAATATGGCGGGGAATAATTACGCCGCCATAAAAGCTAAATATACACAAACGGCTGCCAGACTGAAAGATGAGATGATCAGTAAAGGGCTTCTTTTCAATGGGGACAAGGGCCTTATAGACTTAATGATGTGGCCACAGGAGCATGGACATCGTGGCTTGGCTGAAATAGTCTTCCGCTATTTCCCAACACCTGAATCAACGGAAGGAGTACAACATCTCAGAAATGAATGTTTGAAAGTTGCCTTGATTGAACATATGGGAGGGCCGTATGGTGCGAATCGCCGTGAACTCCAGGATGTAGTAGGACCGCATTATTCTAACTATCATTTGTGGTTAAGGAAGATCAAGAAAGCGTTTGATCCTAATGGGGTAGCGGAATCTACAAACTATATCACTGCGGAAGAGTAGTGCCTCAATGAAATGACCCTTGTTGCCGGCCTGACTGGCCAGACGCTGTTTCTTACACCATCCCATCCGCGAGGCGGGGAGGCAAACCAAGACTAAGGAGGGCAAGAAAATGGCTACGGAAAAGAAATATGGAAAGTACTTTGTCAGTGAGCCCATACCACGGGAAGAAGGCAAAGGTTTTGCTCGATTACCACAGACAGTATTATGGACAGATAACGACGTTATTCCCGGAAGTCTCCTGTTCTGGGCATTCAGAATGAGTCCGTCCTACGTGGCTCCATCACACGGTCCGCACACGCACAAGGATCCGGAAGTCCTGGTTATACTGGGAACGAACCCGGATGATCCTTATGACCTTGGCGGAGCCGAGGTTGACATATGTATGGGACCTGAGATGGAAAAACATACCATCACCAAGTCCACACTCGTTTACATACCGGCGAATTTCCTCCATTGCCCGATATATTATAGGAACGTTGAGAAAGCAAAGTACCCATTCATATTCATCCAATCGCAATACGCGCCCAAGCTCACGGAGAAATCCTTTAAGAAGCTTGCAAAGGAGTCCGAGAGGGACGGAATGGTATTCTTCGATCTGGATGGTACGCAGACGGACGCGGAACTGGACAGACAGCGCGCCGAACGAAAGACTAAATATTAACAAGTTCCGGTACCCCGGTCTCAAGAATGGGGTCTTAGAGAGGTTTGCTGAAAGAATTCTTTGTACGGCCTTCAAAGCTTGATAACAAGGCAAAAAATACGCATTCCGTCTCTCTGCTGATACAAAGCACTTGACATTGACAAGAAGAGCCTTGAACGTTGAGAGGTATGGGTAGACGAGCGATCAGTACAAACACAACCTAAGGAGGTATGGACGGAATTCGGGAGTAAGAGATCAATAAGGATCAACTGTCTTACTCTGAGTTGCTTCGGGGAGTTGTCATGACTCATCGTATCACTGAGGATTGTATTAGCTGCGGCGGTTGCGTTGATGAATGTCCCCAAGGAGCCATCGTTGAAGGCGAAGGTGATGAGATCAGCAGAATCAATCCGGACAAATGCGATGATTGCGGAATTTGTGTGACCACTTTCTGTTGCCCGGCCGCGGCCATCATAAAGGATAAAAATTAAGGAAATAAAAAATACATACGATCGGAATTTCAGGCCCCCTGAAGTCAGGAGTTTCTTGATGATACCATCTCGCACACGAATCGCAAGTCCGTGTCTGGGAACGCCGTCTCTTTGGTGTTCAACTTTCCGGGCTGACACATTACCTGTTCATGATGTATTGCTGCTACTATTTTATCATGGAAATCCGAAGCCCATTCCGGGAGAAAAACGGGCATTCAGCGAACTGCTAAGAAAGGGGTGAAAGATGGCAGGAGGGTACATGGGAAAGCTCTTGTTGGTGGATCTCTCTACGGGGAAGATACAGCAGGAGACACCCGATGAGGAACTCTATCGAGATTTTATTGGAGGCTACGGCATCGGGGCTAGGATACTTTACAGCCGCCAGAAAGGTGGAGTGGATCCGTTAGGGCCGGATAACACTCTTGGACTGATTACCGGACCACTCACCGGAACGCCGGCCATCGGGGGTTGCAGGTACGGAGCCGTAGCAAAGTCGCCAATCACCGGCGGCTGGGGGGATGCCAATTCCGGTGGGCATTTTGGCCCTAAGCTCAAGTTCGCTGGCTATGATGGCGTGTTCTTTACAGGCATTTCGGATAAGCCTGTCTATCTGCTTGTGGACAATGGTAAAGCTGAGTTGAAAAATGCAACCCACCTTTGGGGTAAAGATACATATGAAACCGAGGATACGCTGAAGGCAGAATACGGTGGTACGGCTGAGGTCAGCTGTATCGGCCCGGCCGGGGAAAAACTCTCTCGTATCGCTTGTATTATTACCCATAAAGGAGATGCCGCCGGGCGCTCAGGATTGGGGGCAGTGATGGGCTCCAAGAAACTTAAGGCGGTAGTGGCCAGGGGAGACAAGAAAGTGCCTATAGCTGATATTGAGATGGCTGAAAGAGTGAGAAAAGAACATTTGGCAAATTTGAAAGAGTCTGGGTTCCTTGACGCATTTCATGTTTATGGTACTGGAGGGCACGGAGATATATCGGCTCACAGCGGTGACTCACCGATCAAGAACTGGAGAGGTATTGGTATTATTGATCTACTTGATGTCACTGGTCTCCATAGAGATGTAATAATTTCTAACCTAGATAAGAGGATGGGTTGTTGGCGCTGTCCTGCCGCTTGTAAGGGCAGCCTTAAGGCGGGGACCGGAGTTTATATGTACCCAGCCGGCAATCATAGACTTGAATATGAAACTATAGGTGCTTTCGGTGTAAATTGTGCTAACACTTATGCTGAATCCATAGAGATGGCGAGCCATCTTTGCAACAGCTATGGTATGGATACTATTTCGGCCGGAAGCGTCATCGCATTTGCCATGGAATGCTACGAGAATGGGATTGTCACTAAAGGAGATACGGATGGAATTGAACTGACCTGGGGCAATCATCAGGCTCTTGTTGCCATGGTTGAGAAGATGGTGAAGCGGCAGGGATTTGGTAATGTATTGGCTGATGGAGTACAGATAGCGGCTGAGCGGATTGGAAAGGGTGCTAAGGAATATGCAGTGCATATTGGGGGTCAGGAACTGGCGTTGCACGACCCGAAACTCCCTACTCACCCCTACCAATCTCCCAAACATCCGACTGCTGCTGTGTATAAGATGGATGCTACCCCAGGCCGGCACACTCAGGGTTTTGGACCCTCCGGCTTTATCAGGCACCTCAATAATGCCATGGGCACCTGTTTGATAATTTTCTTAAAGCCTACGATCAAAGAGCCAGCGGTCGACGGTCCATTTGCTGCTGACATGATGAGGGCCGTGACGGGGTGGGACCGTTCCAGGGAGGAGTTGCTTAAAGCAGGCGAGAGGATTGCTACCATGAGACATGTCTTTACCCTTCGCGAAGGTATCAATCCACTCGATCGCTTTGTACATCCCAGAATAATTGGCAGACCTCCCCAGAAGGAGGGGCCGCTGGCTGGAATATCATCAGATATTGAGGCGGAAACATATTGGAACTTGGGTGCTCTCGATTGGGATCGGGTAACTACCAAACCGAGCAAGAAGAAACTTCTGGAACTGGGCCTTGACGATGTAGCAGAGGAGCTCTGGCCACCGGAGGAACTTCCTCAATTTGGGCCGCCCAGGCCGTCCAGTTGATATGGCCAATGAATCTGGCTCAGGGGAAATCCACCTGATTGGCACTCAGGTAAATGTGCGGTATCATCCCGGAAAGACTGAGTTAACTCTCGCATAAAATGAATGCAAAGATCAAAATAGTTAATAAATTGAAGAGGATAATGTGACGAAGGGTATCATTGTATATTTCTCCTACACTGGAAACACCAAGCAGATTGCTGATGCGATTTACAGAGGTATGAGCAAGGGGATAGAGGAGATCGACATCGTACGCCTGCGGAAGACAGACCCAAGGGATTTGATTGGGTACGATCTGATTGGCATCGGCAGCCCGGTGCGACTCGGTAAAATGCCCGCCGAACTCAGGGAGTTTATCGCCGGCATGAACTCTTTGGAAGGAACGCACTGCTTCGTCTTCAATACCCATGCGGCCCTGCCGGTTGATTTCATGCGGGAGTCGGTGACTGCTTTGAGAGAGAAAGGGTTAGTCGTTATCGGCTTTAAAAACTGGTATTGTGCTGTGTATCTCCCTTACGTGCCCAAGCCCTACTTCACCGACGGCCATCCAGACGAGATTGACCTCAATGAAGCCGAGGACTTCGGCCGAGAGATGGCCGAACGCAGTCAGAGAATACACAACGGCGAGACCAACCTCATCCAACAGCTACCGGAAGGTGGACTGTATAATGAGATTTACGGTGCCAGAATGAAGGGCGAGCTACCCCCGGAAGTAATGAAGGCCAGGGCACAGGGATTCAGCATCGATATGGACAAATGTACCCGGTGCAACTACTGTGTGGAACTCTGCCCCACGAACAGCATTGACTTCTCCGTAGACCCGCCGGTTTTCCATAAGTGTGACCAGTGCTGGCTCTGTGAGCAGACCTGTCCTGAAGGTGCCATATCATTCAACTACCCGCCCCTCCATAAATCTCACAACATCGTGGTGGTACAGAGGTTTGTTCCAACACTCAAACGCGCCGAGGAGATGGGGCGCTTTCGGCCACTAGTGAAGCCTGAGGAAGTCGGCTGGGACACACCACTATACATAACGAAGAGCCCGCCGCGTTTTAAAATTGCATAACATAATTTGACAAAATCTTTAATACGCGAGGATATTTTATCCTGATTGTGTGATGCTATTCATGCAACGGGAGTTCTCGCCAGGTTTCACTTACCTTGTATGAAAGGGAGGGGAAGGGAGTATAAGAATAAGGTAATATGATTGTCAACCATAGCTGAAGGGACTACCATCGGTTGAAATTACTCTTAAAAAGAGGAGGTAGCTTATGACGGAAGAGGATTTGGAAGCGAAGGTAAAGGCCCTGGAGAAAAAGCTTACTGCCATTCAGGATGTTCAGGCGATAGAAAAACTGCAAAGGGCATATGGTTTTTATTTGGATAATCGTTTATGGGACGAGGTTGTAGATTTGTTTTCCGACAATACAGAGCGTCTCGAGATAAGCGATAGCGGCGTATATCTGGGTAAAGCAGGGGTGGAGAAGTTCTTCAAGGGTTTTCTGGGGAGAGGTGGTCTGCCGCCCTTCCCGGGGACTTTGGGTATCCATATGCAGCTTCAAGGTATTGTTAACGTAGACCCTGAAGAGGACACGGCTAAAGGAAGATGGCAATGTGTCATGCTGCTGGCTACACCTGTAGAGGGTGAGCTGAGAGCATTGTTGGGGTACGGTGTCTATGAGGTCGAATATATCAAAGAGGATGGCATATGGAAATTCAAAAAAATGCACTTCTACCTTATCTTCCGCACTCCGTTAGATGAAGGATGGGTGAAGGCACCGGTAGTGATTTCAATGGCAAAAGGAACTCCTGATTTCCCGACTACTGTTTACAAACCATTTCCGGAAAAATATATCGTTCCCTTTCACTATAAGCACCCCGTTACTGGGAAGTAAGGCGGCCCACTGATGAATGAATTGATTGTTAGATTGATCCACCCATCAGAAGGCTTAAGGCCTGCAAGACAAACTACGTACATAATGTGGGAAGCGGAAATCAATTAACCGCCGGTCATTGCTGGGATTTGGAACCTGGGGTGTCATCGCCTACCAGATCTTTTTGCTTGGATTGCGTATGATAGAGTCAGGCGATTTTACTAGTACCCACAAAAGTCTTGTTCTTGAGGTTCTACTTCAGATGTTTATTCCCAATAGGGATTAATGGGGATCTTATCTGAAGTTAGCTTCGACATCCACTCTCTCATCCACTCATCTTTGCCCGTCTATATCTCCCTGGGAATCGCGCTGTTTCTCTTTCCAGATTCTGAGAAAAGATAAAATATATTATTCCATAACGAATAAAGCCGACCTGTTCAGAAAGATCTTTGGGTTACTCTTCAATGCAAATCCTACTTTCATCGTTTTTTCAAGCGTTTTGCTGTACATAACCTTAATGACGTGAATGACCAGTTCAGACATCAGAAGTTTTTTATGAGGTTTCAGCAGAGCTTTAATCTCCCTGGAAAAAGATTCTTGTTCAGAGACCTCATGGGCCATCCAGAACGCAAGCGCAAAATCGAATTTGTATGGGGTCCGAAAGAGTCTTTCTTACAAAGGTGAAGAGAAATCCTTTGCTCGACAACTACCCTTTAGGCACGTTTTTGAAGAGCATTGAGCATTTCTGTTTGAACATCTACAGTAATGACCCTTCCTTTTTCACCCACTATTTTAGCGAGGGGGATAAAAAAGTAACCCATCCCTGGACCGACATTTAGTTCGGTATCGCCCTCACTAATATAGGGTTCAACAATCTTTTCTGGATTTTGAACAAGTCTTCTCAATAAATTGTCAAAAGAAAAACAGAGCCACTATGGATAGAGGTGGTTGCTCCTTACAATAAAAATCGAAAAGGTTTTTCATTGATAGTGTCTCCAGACCTGATGAAAGGGAATCACTGACGTAGCGCAGCCGCGTACGTGAGCAGCTCGAAGTAGTAAATCATCTAAACTGCGACCCAAGGGGAGTGGACGCATCAAAGGAGTAGAGGTTAGACTCATTCAAATCGGAATCGCCATACACCGATCCCGAAGAAGGCCAATGCAAATGCAGCCAAAACACCTACCTTGGGCAACACCTCGATCACCCCGTATCCCCGTACTAACAGATCTTGGTAAGCATCCAAGGCCCACGCATGGGGTGTCACAAGCCCGATGGTCTGAAGCCATTCGGGCATGATAAACCGGGGGATGAAGGAGCCACCCAGAGCGGAAAGGGTGAGCAGAAGAAGGACGGTCAGGCCGCCGATTTGGGCCTCGGTGCGTGCCAGGGCAGCCACAAACACTCCCAGCCCGGTGGCCGTGGCAGCCGCTGCCAAACTCACAACCACCAATCCGGCCGGTGAGTGACCAAGACTCATTTTGAACAGCAAGCTTGACACCCCCAACATGATCGCAATTTGGATAATATTGATCAGATAATATGGCATCAGCTTGCCTGCCAACATCACCGTCCGACTCATAGGTGCCACGAGCAATCGACGGAAGGTGCCTTCTTGCTTCTCTCGCAGGACTGAGAATGCCAAAAGGCTCACAATCCAAAAGATGCCGTAGATGGTGTAACCAGGGACATTCTGCTGGTAGATGTTTGGTAGCTTTTTCACCCTCATCCCCTGCGGTGCGGTTCTGTCCACTGTGATCACAGGTGTCCCTCTTCCAATCATGCCATCGGATATTGACTTCTCTGCCCTGGCCCTAAAATTCTCCCGTTCTGCAGCCGGGATCTGATAAGCCAGTTGATCGAAAAGGTAGCTCAACCCCTTAGGCACTATTGCCATATAGGCAGTCCGCTCTATGAGGCCCTGGAGAGTCCCCTGTATCGGCTCCACAAACTGGCTGGAAGTGGCAGGATCGACGATAAATAAAACTTTCTCGGTGCGGCGCTCCTGAGTTCCTGGATCTTGCTCTAACACCACCGAAAAGTCGGGCGGAAAGATCAAGGCAAGGTTGCGCTTGCCCCTAATGATCAACTGTTCCACTTTTTGCTGGGTCAGAGGTTGACCTTCCCAATTGGTTTCCACCACGAAGGCTTTCATCTCATCCAGTTGACGCAGGATGGTAGCTGCTTGGGTTCCCTTGTCCTGATTTACCACGAGGATATGGATGGGCCGGTCGCCAGTTCGGAAAACACCAGATAGGGCATAGCTCATCACCAAGATAAACATGAAGGGCTGAACAAAGATCATCACAACGGCCCCGCGATCTTTGAAGAAGACCTTGAGGTCTTTCCATGTCAGGGCTAAGATCTGTTTTAGCATATCGTACCCCCTAATCTCGCAGCCTTTTCCCTGTTAAATGAAGAAAGACGCTTTCCAGATTAGGCTCAAGCATCTCCAGAGAGAGAATGGAAGCATTATGGATATTGCACAACTCGATCAGCTCTAACAATGCGAGACGGGAGTTGCTTGTCTCGATTTTGAGGCGGCCCTCTTCCTGGGCGACTGTGGCTACATGAGGCAAGGAACGGACAACTGGTTGAAGCAATTCCAGTGATGTCTGAGGGAGCCCCAGGTAAATGACGCCGCCGCCAAGCATCTCGATCAGTCCTTTTGTAGTATTCAGAGCGAGGACACACCCATGGTCCATAATTGCTACTCGGTCACACAGTCGCTCGGCTTCCTCCATATAGTGGGTCGTGTAGACAATGGTCATACCCGTCTGATTCAAGCGTTTTACGTGCTCGAAGATGAAGTTGCGGGATTGGGGATCCACCCCAACAGTAGGCTCGTCAAGGAAGAGGATGCGAGGTTTGTGAAGAAGGCCGGCGGCGATGTTGAGGCGACGCTTCATCCCGCCGGAGAAGGTCTGGACAGAGTCACCTGCTCGGTCGCTTAATCCCACCAATGCCAATACCGTGGTGATGCGCTCTTTGAGACTCGCTCCTTGCAGACCATAGATACGGCCGAAGAAGGACAGGTTGTCCCAGGCACTGAGTGTCGGGTAGAGGGCCAGTTCCTGAGGGACGAAACCAATCAGAGGCTTCACGTGACTGGCTTCACGAACCAGATCATAGCCACTAATGGTGACATTTCCTTCATCAGGAAGGAGCAAGGTTGACAGGATGGAAAGGGTGGTCGTCTTCCCTGCTCCGTTCGGTCCCAACAACCCGAAGATTTCGCCTTCCTCAATGGAGAAGCTCACCGTTTGGACAGCAACTCGTTCGCCGTACTTCTTGACCAGACCGTTGATCCCAATTAAAGGCAACGACATATATTTTAGGTTCCCCGGATATTTCCCTTTTCCGTAACACTTTAGTTTTTTGAAAAAGAGGTCTGATCAAGATATCATCATGTCCTAAATCCCCCTCAATCCCCCTTTTTCAAAGGGGGAAGTTTTTCTCCTCCCTTTGGCAAAGGGAGGTGGGGAGGGATTTTATGAAGCTTTTTCAAAGCGCTAAAGTGTTATCCTTTTCCTAATGCTTAAATAAATTGGACGGACAGGCTCATGTTTATTATACTTATTTTGACTAATTTGTAAAATCGAAAAAAATGAAGGTCCTCCTCATTCAACCGCCTATTCGCGATTTCTATCAAACCTCCATTCGGACACAGCCGCTTGGGCTGGCCTATCTCGCTGCTTCCCTTAAATCTTATGGATACGAGGTCGAAATTCTCGACTGCCAAACAGAAAAGAAGAAGTCAATTTCCATCCCCTCTGAACTTTCTTATCTTCGAGACTTCTATCCCTTTAATGATCGAAGCCCTTTCAAACTCTATACAGGTTATTACCATTTTGGAATGGGATGGGATGAGATAAAAGAAACAATTAAAGAATCTAAGGCCGATGTCTTTGGAATCTCCTCTTCCTTTACACCCTATCATGGCGAAGCACTGGAGATCGCCCAGATCATAAAGGAATGGGACAGAAGGAAAATCGTTGTTATGGGAGGCGCCCATGTCAGTTGCGATCCGGAAGGTGTTATACAAAGCCCTTCTGTTGATTATGTGATTTTAGGAGAAGGGGAAGTCCGGTTCCCTCTTCTTATAGAACAGATTAGGAAGGGTAAAGCGAGAGCCATTGAGAAGATCGATGGAATTGGTTATCGGAAGGATGGAGAAATACAAATCAACCCACTTCAAAACTTTATCCAGGACTTAGATTCCATTCTTCATCCTGCAAGAGAACTACTTGATATGGATCGATATCGGATTAAAAAGAAACGATCCACGATGATTATTACCAGTAGGGGTTGCCCACATGGATGTGCTTACTGTTCAGCCCATCTCGTCATGGGCAAATCCTTTAGGACTCGAACTCCGGAAGCCATTATTAGAGAGATGGTGGAGTGCCAGAAACAATACGGTATCCAGATCTTTGATATTGAGGATGACAATTTCACCTTTGATCAGGAGCGGGCAAAGAGATTGATGAGCCTCATTATTGAAAATTTTGGAGAACGAGGAATCGAACTTTCTGCGATGAATGGTGTTTCTTTTGCCTCTTTGGATGGAGAGCTTCTAAGATTAATGAAGAAGGCGGGCTTTAAAACGATCAATCTCTCCTTAGTCAGCGCAAGTCCTTTAACAAAAGAGAGAATGGGAAGACCAAAGACAATTATTGAATTTGATAAAATCATCGAGAAGGTTGAACAAGTTGGTCTTAATGTGATCGCCTATGCTATTCTTGGAATGCCAGGCCAAACCATCGAAGAGATGGTGGATACGTTGATTTACCTCATGGGAAGGAAAGTTCTGATCGGACCAAGTATTTATTACCCCACCCCAGGGACACATCTTTTTGAGAGATGTAGAAAGGACGGCATTCTTCCTCCCCACCTATGCCAGTGGCGCTCAAGCGCCTTTCCAATCGAAACAGAAGCTTTTAATCGGCTTGATATGGTGACCCTTTTCAGACTGACCAGACTCATCAATTTCATCAAAGGAAAGATGGATGAAAAAGAGTTGGATGAAGGGATGACATGGAAAGAGCTGCTTCAAGTATTGAAGGAAAATGTTGAGGTTGAGGTTAAGGTTGAGATAAGAGAAAAGGTTGAGATAAAAGAAAAGGTTAAGGATAAGGTTAAGGATGAGGTAAAGGAAATCAAATGGAGGGATTTGCTGCTAATGATTTTTGAGGAAAGATCTTTTTCCAATCTGAAAAAGGATTCTGGAGGAAAGACATCTATTTCAAAAATGGGAAGTTCGAGGTGGGTGTTAGACTATTTCTTCGAAAAGTCCTGGGAAAGGCCTATCCTGAAAAGTCGCCCCTCCAATGTCTAATGAAGACTCGTTTTGATCATTACACCTGCTTTATAGATTGAGTAATATCTGAGGCACGAGGATTACTGGTAGAAAATATGACGGCGAAATAAATAAAGAGGTACTTTTTAAACTCCTCCCTTAATTCAGTAAACCAAAATCAAGAAGAATGATAGTGGATCGTTCAGGGTTGATTTCTTAGTTGATTCACTTCGTCACCATACCTTCCACCACGATTTGAAAATAGCCTTAAAAAGATTTTCGAGCACTTCTCTCGGCAATCCGGGGGCCATCTTTTGAATGTCTTCCATTTCACTTATTTCTTCAAAATATTTTGTTCCATCTTCTTTTTCAAAAATACCAAAAAACAATGTAATACGTTTTTCGGGCCATAGTCCGTAAAACAACAACATTGTCTTATTAATCTTTAATTCAACAACCTTAACCCATACCAAAGTAGCTCCCCCTACTCCCAATGCCTGTCCTTTAAAATTCAACTTTTCATTAGTTGCCTTTATCACCGTCTCAGAGTCGTAATACCATATCCACTCAGTTTTTTTAGATGAGGAATGCTTTTCGTCACTAAAAAATTCCTTCCATTTATGACTTCCAAGAAAAGGATTAGGGACCCAACTGTCAACGCCAGAGTTAATTAGAATCTGATCATCTGGTATAAGACTTGCTATACCATTGCTTCCAGAAGAAATACCCGCAATCACAAAGATCAAAGCGAATATCAAATTTGTAAACCTTTTCATAAACTCCCCCTTATTTGAATCATTGAACCCATAAATTACGTTTTGAAATTTACATTTTATAGTAAAACCTGTCAATTATTGATTTTTGGAAGGTATCCTTGTTCCTCTTTCTCTCTCTATAGTTTCATGAAGAGTTTAGAGAAGTTCTGGAGAGGCCCAGCTCTTTGAGCGGGCCACCGCCTTCTCCCACCCCATGACGAGCTTCCGGCGCCTGTCCTCAGACATCTGGGGAATGAATTCCCGCCCCATGGACCAGTTGGCTAAGATCTCTTCTCTTTTCCCCCAGTATCCGACGGCAAGCCCTGCTAAGTAAGCGGCTCCCAGGGCTGTGCTTTCGAGAACCTTCGGCCGCTTGATGGGAATGTCAAGGAGGTCAGCTTGAAACTGACAAAGCAGGTTGTTGGCGGCGGCACCCCCATCTACCCTCAGCTCCGTTAGGCCAAGGCCGGAATCGTGGACCATGCAGTCGACGACCTCCTTAGTCTGAAAGGCAATCGATTCAATTGCCGCACGCACGAGATGGCTCCGGTTGACGCCCCTCGTCAGTCCCAGGATGGCGCCGCGAGCATGGGGATCCCAATGGGGAGCACCCAGTCCGACAAAGGCTGGAACTACGTAAACCCCATTTGAATCTTCGACCATCGACGCCAAATGTTCGCTCTCCTCGGCAGAACGGATCAGCTTCAGCTCGTCCCTTAGCCACTGGATGACCGCGCCAGCGATGAAAGTGCTTCCTTCAAGGGCGTAAGTGATCTCCTGTCCCATACCCCAGGCGATGGTGGTCAGGAGGCCGCATGCAGAGGGTTTAGCCTCCCGGCCAGTGTTCATCAGCATGAAACAACCCGTCCCGTAAGTGGTCTTAACCATACCCGGGTCGAAACAGCACTGGCCGAAGAGGGCTGCCTGCTGATCTCCGGCGATCCCTGCAATGGGAATGGCCGCATCCAGGATTTTCAGGTCGGTGAAGGCCACGGGATGACTGGAGGGCACAACATCGGGAAGGAGGGAGGGAGGGATGCCAAAGCGCCGCAGGATCTCGTCATCCCATTTCAGCTCGTGGATATTGTATAGGAGTGTTCGGGAGGCGTTTGAGTAATCGGTGACGTGGACTTTGCCCCCAGAGAGTCTGTTCACAAGCCAACTGTCGATGGTGCCGAAGGCGAGGTGGCCTTTCTCCGCCTCTCTTCTCGCCCCTGATATGTGGTCGAGGACCCACTTGAGCTTGGTCCCGGAAAAATAAGCATCCGTGACCAGTCCGGTCTTCTCCCTCAGCTTGGTATCGAATCCTTCATCCTGAAGCTCTTTGCAGAAGTTAGCGGTCCTTCGGCATTGCCAGACGATGGCGTTATATATCGGCTTGCCCGTTCGGCGGTCCCAAAGAACCATGGTCTCTCGCTGATTGGCGATCCCAATGGCAGAGATCTCGCTGGCCTTTAAGTTTGCCCTGTTGAGTGCTTCCCGAATCGTTTGGAGCTGGGAGGTCCAGATCTGCTCGGGATCGTGTTCCACCCAGCCGGGTCGGGGATAGATCTGTTTGAACTCCTGCTGGGACGATGAAACGGTCTCGCCGGCGCTGTTGAAAATGAGTGTTCTCGAGTTGGTCGTCCCTTGATCGAGAGCCATGATGTAACGGCCCATCTTTCTCCTCCAGCCTGGTCCTGCCTAACAGGCCGCTGAAAAACGCCCATCTGTCCCGCGCTTCGCGGGATTGCCCTCATCCTTCCCCGTGTCAAGCACGGGGCACAGGCTTGGTGCAGTGTGAAACGGTAGGGAACGGTTTTAAACCGTTCCCTACAAAGGATTTTGTCTGCCTGCCGGAGGCAGGGGCATTTTTGAGCAGCCTTAGAGAAACGATTTTTTCAGCAACCTACCTAAGACCTTGCGGAATGGTGGAACCACAGTCCGTTTTTGCCAGTAGGTCTACCCCGTTAGAAAGCCCCAGTATTTATGCTGGGGATGGTAGAAATAGAAAGCATCAGCTCCTTATTGAGGGCGGGGTCAAAGCCCTGCCCTGTACCATATTAGGTTCAGGGCCTGCCCTTTCTAACGGGGTCTACTTTCGAGGACCAAGATGCGCTTCTAACCATATTTCGACGTCGCGCAACACCTTGTCATGTTCAGGCTCATTAAACACCTCGTGGTAAAAGCCGTCATAGATTCTGATCTCTTTATCGACAGAGCTGACCGCATCATACAGCATCTGAGCCCCAACCGGATCGACCAACTTATCTGCACTGCCTTGAACGATCATGATCGGCAGCGTAATCTTGGTTGCTTGACCACTGACATGCTGCATCGCTTTGAGCATTTCAGCAGCAAGACGCGCAGTGGTTTTTCCCGTATGTACCAAAGGATCACTGACATATGCCTGCACCACCCCTGGATCTCGGCTCACCCCATCTGCGTCCAACCCGATCAGCCCAAACTTAGGTATCAAGGCTGAAAGCATCTTGCCCAACAGAAGGATAGCGGGTGTGATGTTGCTGGGTACTTTGACAACCGCTCCAGAGAGAACCGCACCTGTTAGCTCAGCCTGGTGATCAAGCGGGTATGCTGCACTGATCAGTCCACCCATGCTGTGCCCAACCAAGAAGATCGGTTTGTCGGGTTGCCAACGGTGTATCATGTCAAAGTAAACCTTGAGCGTATTTGTATAATCATCAAATCGTTTGACGTACACTCTTGTGCCATCTGATTTGCCATGGCCAATGTGATCGATTCCGTAAACGGCGTAGCCCGGTGGGACGAAGTGATTGACAACGTTCATATATCGCCCACTATGTTCAGCCAACCCGTGAACAATGAGTAATACTGCTTTGGGCTCACTTTCTGGCAGCCAGCTTTGGAAATAGATGTTGGCATCTCGAACACCTTTGAAGAATCCTTCTTGATGTTTCATTCTTCCATTCTCCTCTCCTCAAATAGATCTTGGAATCATGAAGGCAAAAAAAAATGGATGCTGAAACGAGTTCAGCATGACAACAATGGTAATTCTCGTTTTTGTCATCCCGAATCCCGCCATTGGCGGGATTTCAGGATCAGGGTCTATCGCTACAGCAATTTGTCGAGAAGTTCAATCAGATCAGTGTCACCACCTGCAGGTGGAGCCCAGTTCACATGAACAACTTCTACTCCCTGAATCTTCAGGCTATCAGCAAAATCATACACTCCGATATTGATGGCGACCGGGCCTTGTTGAAGGAACTCCTCCAATTTAATTGGCACCAATAACCTCCGAAAGACTTATAGCCAGTAGCGCACAAAATTGGGCCGACTGGGCACTGCTCGGAAAAACGACGACCCCTGCTTCTTTAAGAAGATTAACCTGCTGCTGGAGGTTTTGTGGATCTTCCTCTGTACCACAGACCGAGGCAACGACGCTGAGGGACCCACCTCTATTCCCCACTCTGCGCTTGGCTTCTGCAATTGCAGGGACGAGGTCGCCGGTGGGATTTGGGGAAGAGTTGAAACCAAGGACAAAATCGAGAAGGAGAATTGCCACCTCTGGATCCTGCGCTTCGGAAAGAAGGCGTTCGCAGCGCAGACTGGAGTCTATCATAGGATGGGGCCTTCCTACTGTAAACTCATCTGCGCCCATGTCCACCAGGGTGTGCTCATAACTCTTCATCGGGTCCACCAGTTTTAGATTCCCATTGAGCGGAACATTAGAATGGACGACCATGCCTGCGTCCTGTAGAATCTGCTGGGCCTGGTAGCAAAACGTACCGCCAGCGAAGAGTCCACGGATGTACCTTTGTTCGGATTTCTTCCCGGCTCGCTCTGCTTGAATAAGTGCCTGGAGATCAGTGGAATTAGGATTGAAGCGGGGGAGTGATATTCCAGTCGCTATTTCAACTGCTATTGAAGCGGCATCCTCCAAAGTGTGGGCATTCCTAAAGCGGATATTGGCATAAGGAAGGTCCTCTCTGAGACCCAGGAAGCAGGTGATGACCGGTTTTTGGCAACAGATGATCCTTGAAACGAGGTTGGAAAGGGCAAGACGGCCAGGGGGTTTTGATAAGATAGCGACGACTTTTGTTGATGTATCGGACTTAAGGGCATCAAAGGCGGAAAGCAAAGAAATACCGCCGATTGCGTCTGAGAGATCCCGGCTACCGGTTCCAATCGCGTGGGAAATACCTGAACCCGCTAAGTGTACGAGAATACTAAACTCCTGGATTCCAGTACCAGAGGCACCGATGACACCAATGGGGCCGCGGCGAACCACATTGGCGAAGCCGATTCCAACTCCTCCGATGATTGCTGTGCCACAATCAGGCCCCATAACGATGAGGCCGTGCTCACGAGCGAACTCTTTGAGAGAACGTTCACTCTCAATTGGGACATTGTCACTGAATAGGAAAACATTCAGGCCGTGCTCAAGTGCCTTTTGGGCCTCTCGGCTGGCATACTGGCCTGGGACCGATATTACCGCAAGATTGGAATGAGGTTGCACTGCTATAGCTTCATCCAGTATGCGTACAAGGGATGTCCTGTCGCTATTCTGATCAACATGGAACCATTGGTCAATATTCTCAAGCACTGAGGTAAGTGCTTCCTGGCTGTCTGCTTTGATTGCCACAATAAGGTCGCTTGGCGTAGACCCAGAAATTTCTGCTCCGGCCATTCCAATTTCGGCGAGCAAACCCTTATTCTTGTCCGTTCCCATGAGAGCTGCTGCCTGCACAATCCCCTTTTGCTCAGACAGGCGCTTCGCAACCCGCATCAGGAAAACAGAATCATAGTATTCATTCTTTCTGATGACGTAGCCTGTTATCATCTGTTCTCTCTGGGTTCAAAGATAGTGAGACAAGACGAATCAAAGCAGGGGCTTAAGGGTTCAATGGTCCAGCTTCAGCATTTATATCCTTGGCCCCTATTTTAGTTCGTTCAGCCAAGTCCGTGTTTTTTGCCAAAGCGTATCAATGCCTTCTTGAAGCATTCCATCGGAGCTCGGACCAATCCAGCGCCAATAATGGAATGACCGGGATCCTTGTGGGCGATTGCTGTATCGATGATGGGAGCGATTCCAGTCTGCACCACTTTACGTATATCAATGCCCACCGGAGCACCTTGAAATCCCAACACTGGCATGCGGTAATTGGGACTGGTGGTAACGGTGATCTGGCGCATTTCCCTGCTATAGGCCATAGCCTCCTCAGGCGTACCACCTACCAGACTGAGGATTCCTGTGGCACCAGCCAGAACGAACCCGCCCCAGCCTACAGTCTCCGTGATCGCAGAATCTCCCATATCCACACCCGCATCACTTTCAGAAAAGCCGGGTAGATACAGTCCATTGACCCTTGGCGAGGGGGCAGTGAACCATTCATCGCCAAGACCACTGACCCGGATGCCAAACTCGGTGCCATTCCGTGCCATGGCTGCAACGACTGTGCTGTAATCAATACCTGCTGCCGGGTCTGCGGAAGCCTTACCAGTCGCCATAGAGAGGCCAAGGAAAAGCAGTTCATGGTTCGTAGTGTAATTGATCGTACTCAGAAGGTGGTCTCTTACGACACCCGCTTCAATCATCGGACCCGCAAGTAAATTTGCGAAAAGACTTGAGGCAGCTACGGACCGATTGTGTAACTCATCGCCCATCTGTAAAGCTTTGGCGATGATGGGCTTTAGGGGAAGGCCTCCCATTTGGAGGATGCCTTTTCTAAGCGACGGCGCCCAGATATCTCGCCAGAGGCGCAAGCCTTCGAGAGCCGGGTCGCTGTAGTCTCCAAACTGCTGGCGTCCTTCTACTTGGCGACAGAACGATCGATTTCCGAACGTCTTGTTCTCGACCACCCAAACAGGCATAGATACAGAGATAGTCCCCGCCATTGGACCGACGGCATGGTGGTGATGATTAGGTTCGAATTTAATGGCCCCACCCTCCAAGAGCTTTGATGCCTCATCTGCGTTCTTGGCCCAGGCTTCGAAAAGGACCACCCCTATCATGGCACCCCTCTGAGCACCACACATGTGCTGCCAATCAACGGGCGGACCGGAGTGCAAGATCATTCGATCTTGAAGACCCGGGATCACTTCTCCTGCTGGTGCAATATCCACTAACACAGGATCAGCGGTATTGATCCGTCTCACTGCCTCTAAGTTGGCAGCTTCAATCTTCTGTTTGATGTCTTCTGTAGGTGTCAAAGTTCTCCTCCATTCATATCTTCGATCTTTCCTTCTCAAAAGGGACAGAACGAGTAGGGAATGCACTTAATTTCCCTTCAACAGAGAGCATGCCTGTCAGCATTCCCGCCATGATGTCCCACCCGGATGAGTCGCCGATCCTAATTAAATGCGTGACTCCTCCCATGGTGCGAACTAAGTCTTGACCATTCAACAACGACGTGACCACATCGTGGAATGGTTCTGGTCCGTGGCCGAAGGCATGATCTCTAAGAATAGCATGGCTGATGGGATGGGTTTGTGTGGATGCCCAATCGATCAGGTCTGTCACAGGTTCCTCTTCCCAATTAAAATCATGAGGAAAGGCTGTCTTCAGGGAACGGGCTGCAAAGAGCAGACCTCCAAGAAAATCATCTCCTGAAGGCGTTAGACCTGGACCCAGGCCAACCAGTTCCCTGCCTCTTTGTGTCACCTCTGTCATATCGAAGTTGAAACAGGCCGTTGCAAGATCAAGAATTGAATTATGGGCTTTGGCAAGAAAAGGATCTGCGTTAGAGATTGCCTGCTTGTTGCCATCAATAGGCGATGAAATCAGTGGAATAATCTGGCCAAGCCCTTTCGCATTCCCAAGCTTCGCAACGGCCTCAAGTAACCGGCGGGTGCATGCATTAATGACAGTGAGGGGCTCTGTCTGCTCCGGCCTGACGACAGAGGGCGTCCATTCTTCAGCCTGACTTAGATCAATGACTGTTCCGTCGCCGAATTTCAGAAATGGGCCTTGAGCAAAGAAACTTTGGCCAACGTAGATGGAGTCCGGCTGGAATGAAGTCAGGATGCAACGCCTGTGCATAGGGAGCTCATCCCGTGACATCCATAAAATCTCTCCATCCTTGCTTGCAAAGTAAATCGTGGTGGAAAGGACTGCGAGCACTTTCCCTGAGAAACCGGTAGTGGCAAGGAGCCCCTTGGCCATCGAACCAACTCGCCTTGCTGGCCAAACAAAGGGCATCGCGCCGGTTCTTTTTTCCTTAAAAAATGAGAATTCGGTGGCAGCTTGCATTTACCCCGTTAGAAAGCCCCGCTGCTCACAGCGGGGATGATGGTTGTTCCTTTTTCGGCGAACACGGGGTTTAATTCCCCGTGAGAGCCTTCCCGTTAGAAAGTAGAAGACTTTCTAACGGGGTTTACTTCGCCTGACCAATTACACCCTCAACGAGCCAGTCCATTTTCCCCAAGTTCGTCGTAGGAAATATCTCCCCGGCCTTCACCCGTTCAACTCCCTTGTTATCCTTAATTGGACCCTGGAAAACATTCAGCTTGCCACTGATGAATTCTTGTTTTTTTGCTTTTACAAGCCCCACCGCTTCAGCCGGGACAGCCGGACCAAAAGGAGCGATTGTGAGAGAGTCACTGGATAGGTCGCTTAACAGAGCCTCACTCTTCCAGGTACCATCTAGGACTTGTTTTGCAAACCGGGTATAGAGTTCACCCCAGGTAAAGGCGACACCGCTGATCCAGCCTTTGGGGGCAAACTTCTGGACGCCAATATAATGGTAGCCCACAGAGTAGGCACCGTGCTTTTCAGCAGCCTGAACTACTGTTATGGGAGAGTCCACAATCACTCCGAGGACATCTACACCTTGATCTAAGAGGGCGTTCGCGGCTGTGGCTTCCTTTCCAGGATCCAGGAAGGTTCCGGTAAAGACCACCCGGGTTTCCACTTTCGGGTTGACAGATTGTGCGCCAAGGTGAAAGGCATTCACGTTCGCTAAGAAAAAGCTGATAGGAAGGGCAACCACATAGCCCAGCTTGTTTGTCTTAGTCGTTTTGCCGGCGGCAATGCCCATCAGATAAAAGGCCTCCGGTGTGCTGACCCAGTAGGTACCTAAGTTTGGGGCAAGCTTATACCCACCGGGGTGTTCAAACTTGATGTCCGGATACTTTTTGGCTACTCTCAAGGCCGGATCGAGGTAGCCAAAGCTTGCGGGGATGATGAGTTTGGCCCCTTGACTGATCATATTTTCCATCACCCGCTCCGCATCCGCGCTTTCCGGGACATTCTCCACCTCGATTACCTCAACGTTCGGAAGATTTTTCTTCATGACCTGCACGCCTTCGGCGTGAGCCTGGTTATAACCCGCATCTGCGATGGAACCGATATGCAGGATACCGACCTTCAATTTCGGCTGCGCGGATATTGTTCCTGCCAGGTTGAAGACTACGACTATGACAAGGCTAATTAGGACAGCCAGAAACCCTAATCCAATGTTCGAACCTTTCTTATTCATTTTTCTTCTCTCCTTTCGTGATAGCTGGATATTCCAGCCTGATTTTTTCCGGTTTACAGTTCTGTGAAGATTCTATTTCTATTCCGTCCCTCGAAAGACCTGGCCTAAACTGGCCGGCGCAGCATGCCGCCGTGCACCACCCCAGACCGCCAGGACTCCCAGGCTCAGAAGATAAGGAAGCATATCGAGCAAGAAGGGTGAAACCGGAACTCCCCTTGCTTGCATCTGGAGCTGCAGGGAAATCGCACCGCCAAACAGCAATGCTCCAGCGATCGCCCGGAGCGGGTGCCACTTGGAAAAGATCACCAGAGCCACGGCAACGAAACCCCTGCCAGCCGTCATCCATTCCGCCCACGTCTTGGTGAGGGCAAGCGAGAGGTGTGCTCCGGCAATCCCACCAAGGAGCCCGGCGATGAATAGAGCCTGGTATTGCAACCGGTAGGGATTCTTGCCCGCAGCAAACGCAGCAGCGGGGTTTTCCCCCACAGCCCGTAAGCTCAGTCCCCAACGGGTGTAGAAAAGAACCCACCAAACCAGAATAGCAATTGGAACAACAAGGTACACAAGAATATCATAACGAAAAAGGGTTGCACCGACAAGGGGAAGGTCTGAAAGCGGAAGAATAATGATCTCATTCAGCCCTTTGATCTGGCTCCCGATGTACGGGGCACCCAGCAGAGCACTAAGCCCCACACCGCAGAACATCAGTGCCAGGCCGCTTGCCAGCTGATTCGCCCGGCGCGCGATCACCAGGAATCCAAATACCATATTAAAGAGGGCCCCTGCCAGAGCACCAGCGAAGACACCAACTGCAGCATTGCCTGTCTCGACCGTTGTTGTGAATCCCACCACCGCTCCCATAAGCATCACACCTTCCAGACCCAGATTAACGATGCCCGCGCGCTCATCGATAACCTCCCCGAGGGTGGCATAGAGCAGTGGCGTGCCAGCGAGAATCGATCCTGACAGGAGACCTTCCAAAAATGATCCTACCATTTTAGTCCTACCTTTCTGCCTTGCCGGGAAAGCACGACAAATAAGATAAGGGCATTCAGAATGCTTACCACTGATCCCGGAAGCCCATGGGCCATCTGCAGAATGTCGCCACCTGCAGTGACAATGGCGAGAAGGAAGGCTGCAGCCACAATACCCAATGGATTTCCGCCTGCCATCCAGCTTACCAGAAAGCCGATGAAGCCATAGCCGGGTGAGAGACTTGGTCGGAGACGTCCCTGAATCGCAGAAACCTCGCACATTCCTGCCAACCCCGCGAGTCCTCCGCCGATAAACATGAGCAAGAGGATATACTTAGCGATAGAAATTCCATTGCGCCGTGCCGCTTCAGGATTTCCGCCGATAGCTCGCATTTCGAGACCCCAGCGCGTCCGGGAAAGAACAAAATAGAACAGGATGAGTGCGGCGAGGGGAAAGATGAATCCGGCGTGTACACGTGTATCGCCAATGGCAGGCAATGTAGCGGCATCGACGAACTGGGCAGTTTGCGGGTAGTTGGCACTTTCCGGATCTTTCCAGGGACCGAAGACGAAGAAATTCACCAACAGGATGGCCACATAGTTCATCAACAAAGTGGAGATCGTCTCACTCACCCAACCTTTGGTCCGAAGGATTCCGGAGATAGAAGCCCAAAGTCCACCTCCAAGAAATCCGAGTAGAGAGATTAAAGGTAAGAGGATCCATACAGGCAGGGTGTCGAAGGTGAGCGCTCCCCAGGTAGCGAACAGAGCTCCGATGTAGAGCTGACCTTCCCCTCCCACATTGATGAGCCAGATTCTGGACGGCACGGCCACAGCAACGGCTGTGAGGACGAGCGGGATCATTTTGACCAGGATTTCAGAGAAACCATAGGTGCTTCCGAGTGTGTTGGAAAAAAAATCCACATAGGCCTTGACCGGGTTTTTACCAAAGGCCAACAATATAATGGCAAAGACTAAAAAGGCGAGTCCAAAGAGTCCGATGAATCGGATTAAGCTCACCAACCATTCCTTTCTAAAGTGGAAGGCCTTGCTGACCTGTTCACTTGTTGAGATCATATTCTCCCCTCGAACCGGTCATCAGATAACCCACCTCGCTGATGGTGAGCTCTTGCGGCTTACCCTCCCCCACAATTCGTCCACGATAAAGGACCACCAGCCGATCGCTCAGTGAGAAGAGCTCTCCCAGATCCTCCGAAATCAGGAGTACGCCAGCTCCTGTATTACGCGATGCCATGAATAGATCCCGGGCTGCGATGGCACTTTGGACATCCAGGCCACGTGTCGGATAGAAAGCCAGAATCAACTTGGGGTTGCCCGCCATCTCTCGTGCCAGGACCATTCGCTGGATGTTTCCTCCAGAGAGAGCCCCCACCGGTTTATCCAAGGACGGGATCTCGAAGCCCAGACGTTTGAGGGACCGTTCGAGGTCGTCGCGAACCGATTTCCAGTCCATCGAGAGGCCACTCTGGCGGGCGTACCTCCGCGTGTTACTGAGCGCCATGTTTTCCTCCACTGTTAGACCTGCGACTGCAGCCATCCCCAGTGGATCTTCCGGGATAAAGGCCACTCCGCTTGAGCGTATTCGAGCAACGGACCAGTAGGTCGCATTTTGACCCCACAAGTATTTGACCCCGCGCAAACACCTTTCCAGCCCCAAGACCACGTCTCCTAACTCTTTCTGCCCGTTACCCGAAACGCCAGCAACACCGACAATTTCGCCCGGAAGGATGGTCAGATTGATTTCTTCGAGACCTGTCGTTTGACCCTCAGTTCGCGTACTGACCTTCTTCAGTTCGAGAAGGGGCTGAAGATTCTCTCTTGGGCTTTCACCTAAGCGGCGCATTGATTCGGAGATTGCTTTGCCGAACATCAGAGAGACAAGTCCATCTTCCGTTGCCCCGGAAACATTGAGCGTGCCCGTGACTTGACCACGGCTCATCACCGTGATTCGGTTCGTGCAAGCAAGAACTTCCTTCAGCTTGTGGGTGATAAAGACTACAGCGTATCCATCGCGACGCAAATGGGTGAAGACCCGATAGAGTCCTTCCACTTCGTGTGGTGCTAAGTTCCGCGTCGGCTCATCAAGTATGAGGATCTGTGCATCCGCCAGCAGCAGTTTGAGCACCTCCACTTTCTGTCGTTCCCCAACGGAGAGTCGCCAGACAGGGGCAGATGGATCTACCTGAAGGTCGTATCGTTTCGAGATCTCCTCGATTCGTCTGATCATCCGCACCTTGTCCAGAATGGGGGGGAGGTTGGGCAAGAAGAGTGCGATATTCTCGGCAACACTTAAAGCAGGAATCAGGATAAAATCCTGAAAGACCATACCAATACGAAATCGTCGAGCATCCTGGGGCGAACGAATCTGTATAGGCTGACCGTTCAATCGGATCTCTCCCGAGTCCGCCCGGTAAAAGCCGTACAGTATCTTCATGAGCGTGCTTTTCCCTGCCCCGTTTTCCCCTAACAGGGCATGGACCTCACCGCTGTAAATCTCCAGATCGACGTGATCATTGGCCATCACACCTGAAAATGACTTGGTCATGCCTCGCAAGGCAAGGAGAGGGGGAAATGGAGTTGCAGGAGGCACGAAAGCTCCTTCTTTGTATAAGGGCACAAAAAGCTTATAGCACAATTTCCTTCTTTTTTTAAGGGGAAAAATTCGAATGTCACCAGAACTTCAAACAAGAGATTGTTTTTATCTTGTAAAAGGTCGCTGATCGTCTCAAGGAATACATCATCACCAGAGAGATTGGGTCTGATCAGTGGATATTTCCCATTTATATTCGGTTGTCAGAGGAGTACGGATATGTTGGAAGTTACTTCGTGATGGTAGTTCCAGCCTTCCCTTTGGTCGCTCTTAGAAGATTTTCAGGTGATGTAATGATCGCCATTTCACCTCCGTTTTCAAGGAACTGTATGATGGCCTCGATTTTTGGCTTCATGGAACCGGGCTTGAAATGGCCTTCTTCCAGATATCGCTTTATCTCAGGGAGCGAGACACGGCTAAGAGGCATTTGGTTCTCCTGGCCAAAGTTGAGATAGACAGCATCAGTTGCTGTAGAAATAATAAGAGTGTCTACACCGAGGCCTCTCGCCATGAGCGAAGATCCCAAATCCTTGTCAATGACGGCTTCGACGCCTTCTATTTCACCCTGCTCATTCAGGATCACGGGGATGCCACCTCCACCCGCAGCAATAACAATGTATCCATTTTGTACTAATAATTTGATTACATCCAGTTCGATGATTTTCTTCGGTATCGGAGAAGGGACAACCCGCCTGTAACCCCGACCAGCATCCTCTGCAACCTCCCAGCCAAACCCCCGCTTGTTAGCAAGGGCTTCTTCTTCCGACATAAAGGAACCAATTGGTTTTGTGGGATGTTTAAAGGACCAATCCTCTCTATCGACGATCGTTTGAGTCACCACTGTCGTCACTTTTTTATCAATTCCTCTTCTCCGAAACTCGTTCAAAAGGGCCTTTTCGATCATATACCCAATTGCTCCTTGGGTATCCGCACCGCATATGTCCAACGGGATCAGAGGCAGTTCGTTCCGGGCCAACTCACCTCTTCTATATAAAAATCCCACCTGCGGGCCATTGCCATGGGTGATCACCAGACTAATGTCATCTGCAATAAGTTCAGCAATGTATTTGACCGTTTCTTTGACCACTTCATATTGGAAAGACAAGGCTATGTGGTTCTTATCCTTGATAAGAGAATTCCCCCCCATAGCCAAAACAACGAGACGAGATTTCATCAGGATTATCAATCATTAAATACAAATTGGAATATACACCTTTTTTAGACTTTTTGGAAGCGAATGTTTTTAGGAAGCACTTTTTATTATTCCTGGTCAGCCTTGAATAGACATCTTTATTATTGGTTGTAATCTATAAAGTGATGAATGGTTTGTCAACCATTTATTCCAGGAAGAGTTTGTTGTGCTGATAACACCTAATGTTTTTCAATAGAAGGGAAGCCTGAAAACTAACGATGATCGGTTGAGGGATGCGTGAAAAAAATACGGCTATTGATGTCCCAACGTTTGCTCATACATTGACCCTGACTTCTTTTAAATTACTAAATTGTTCGCCAAGAAGGAGTTTCAGTTTCCAGTGATCCTCTTCCAATATCTGAATAAACTTTAATCCGTACTGGAATCCTTTCCAGTACGGGTCACCTTTCCAGTCTCTTTTACAAAAAGGTTCCTTCCACACAATCTCTGCCGTGACTTTGAAATTAGCCAATTCAAACCCCTTCGGGAACAGGATAGAAATATTTAATTCCTTGCCAATAGGGATGTCCCTGAGTGATTCGATTAAGAAGCCTCCCTCGCTTACATTGACAACAATCCCTCCATGTAAACAGGGGTCATCCATATCCCGATAATCGAGGGGCAAGTCAATAAAAACCCGCGGATATCTTCTTCTCTCTCTGTTGTTAGATGAATCTTTCAAAGTCCCCTTGAACCCTCCAGTTTTTCTATACGAAATTCTTATCCTATATTAAAGGGCTATTGGTGCATAATAAACCACTTTTCTTCTTTCAACAGGAAATCTCACAGTAATGATGGTCTTCAGCTTTTCACCATGGTTTTCTATCATCATCCCATGGTTTCTTTGGAGAATTTCTTTCGCTAATTTTAATATTAAATAGGTCATCCCTTCTTGATGATCCCCAGGAGTTTCCGAAAAATTCTCTGGTTGATTAACCGGCTTCCTGTCTCCATTGAAACCTATCATCACTTCAATATATCTCCGATTTTTCTCAGGTGAACTCTTCTCGGCAACCGTTCCATCATGAAAATCATATGATTTCATTGAAAATCCGATGCTCCCATTTGGGGGCGTTGTAAGGATTGCGTACTGAAGAAGGGAATATAAAATAAACCTCACCTGTTCAGGGTGGATAAAGGTTTCAGGAAGGTCCTTTTCATATCTTTTTATGATCTTGATATTTTTCTGCCGGAGCTGTTTCTCATTAGCCTCTAAAATTTCTTCAAGAATCGTATACAAGGTGTTCGTTTTTAGGAGGGGGGTGGTGATGTTGATGAAATTTAAAATACTGTTCAGCACGGAATCAATCTTTTTGATATCCTCTTTCACCTGAGCATGAGAACGATTTCTAATTTCTACATCGTCGTGTTTGTCCATTGTAAGAACCGTAGCATGATAAATGGAGGCAAGGTTGTTTTTGATACTATGGACCAATTCAATTAAAAAAGAGTCCATGAAAGAGGGATCTTGCTCATTTGGGGCTTCCTTTTTGGATTCCGTTGGTTTCACCTCCTCTTTCTTTAGAAATGAAAAAGGCGGATTTCCTTTCTTTTCTGACTCAGAAAATTTATTCTCCCTCTCGCTTGATTCAGATAATTCAGGCTCGCCATTCTGCAACAAGGCAAAGGGGCTATTCTTCTCTTCTGTCATGAAAGAATGATCTCCCCCAGAAATAGATTCAGGGAGTGTCGAATTCAATTTATTAAGAAAGGAGATAAATGGTTCGTTATCCATTTCTTCTAAAGAAGGATTAGTTTCCATTAAACTTGCTTTATTCGGTATAGAGGATGTCATTTTCTCTCAATATTTATGCCTTTACGTATAGGAGGTTTTAGAATCAAGTAATGGTTCTTCTATCCAAACTCCCTGCCCAAGAATTTATCCTATTAAATCGGTTTCCCTCCCTGACTTTCTTCCAAGTCATTGCCTCACACTGCCTTATTCTCTTTCTTGTCAAGCCCCCAATATTTTCAATATCCTCTGGTGCCCATGGTTTATTTTCTTAATTTCCTTCTGAGTTTCAAAATGAGGCTGTATATGATTATCAACGATTTTAGGTATTGCAATCTGAATGAAAACCAATTGATTCTGATATGCTGGATACCTAACATCAATCCTATATTTTTCACAGTTCAGACCTCATCTCATTAGATTTATTAAGACTCCCCCAAGTAAGTAATCATGCTGATCAGATTATTGATCCATTGAATTAATGTGATTGAGTGTTCACTCATAAGTGATATTCCTTAAATAAAAAACCGGATTACCATTTTGAATGAAGCCACGAAAATCCGGTTCCTCTGTTCAGATTTTGGCAACCCGGCTATCCCATCAATCTGGGATCCGTGGTTTTCCGTCCCATGATTGCTCGTGGTTTGGCTTTATCAGCAATGATGGTTTTTATTCCTTATGATATAATACGCAAATTTAATGCCAAAAGGAGATTTTTTAATTAACCTGTTGATTTCAAAAGAATTTATTTAAAAATAAAATCTTAAGAGAGCTAAAAAAAATGCCTATTTCCGTCATAAGAAACAAAAAGTTGATCAGAACTTCTGCTCAGCACTGAGAGATGTCCTTCGCCATTTTCGCAAGACCGAGTTCGGACAGCTTCTTGGCAGTTGGAATACCATCCCTGTTCCAGCCACGGAGTTCGTAGTAGCGGTCAAGAAACTGTTCCATCTCCCTGACGATCTCCCCTTCTCCGGGCGCACCAAGCGTGTGGAGCGGTTCGGTCAGCATCCTTGCCGGGAGTTTATCGTCTTTCCGGCCAAACCCTTCACGAACGTTGAAGGCCCGCTCGAGGTTAACGATCCTCTCTCCCACCTTCCACAGATAATCCATATTGGCAGAGGACTCAACACCCGTTGCTGCGGCTAGGAGCTTGCCATAGTGGTCCGGGACCCATCCCCAGCCCCTCGCGAAAGCACACACAATACCCACTTCGCCCATCGCTGTATTGTCCTGGTTGTAAATGACGATGTCTGCATTCTCCGCCTCGACAAAGCGGTTGGTCGGTCTTGGGACGATAGCTCCGAAAATCTCCTGCCCTGCATAACCATAGCAGTGGCTCCCGCCGATGTTGGATGTTGCGTAGTTGAACCCATGAGATTTAGCACCACGCGGCTCATAGGCGGGTAATTCCATCCCCTTAGTGTGGATCGCATAAGCTTCTGCACCGCGGCCGATCGTACGAGCCGCCCTCACCACACCCTCTGCCAAAATATTGCCGAAACCCTCGCGGGCTGCGATTTTCTGAACCAGTTTGACCATAGCCTGGTGATCTCCATAGATGAGCTCCAGCCCATCCGTATCGTTCCGATCGATGATACCGTGCTCATAAAGCTCGTAGGCAAAACCGATGCAGCCACCGGTGCTGATGGTGTCGATCCCGAGATCATCGCAGAGCTGATCGGCACGTATGGTTGCTTCAATGGAAGTGCTGTCGATCGGTGCGCTGAAGACCCAGAGAGACTCATATTCAGGACCTTCGCTCCATGTGCCGGCATAAGGGCCTGTCGTCACGGTGTGGGCCTTGCCGCATCGAGCGGAGCAGTTGTAGCAGCCAAACTCCCCCGTTCTCAGTTTCCGGTACTCCTCGCCATAGAGTTTCTCGCCGTCTTTCTGCTGGCCGTACCGGAAGTTTCGTACAGGGAATATCCCCATTGAATTGGTGACATTCTGGGTCGTAGTTGTGCCCCACTCCTTGTGATGCTCGAACTGCTGGTTTGCACGAATGAGGTGGTTCTGCTCCATGGCCAGCCTCTTGAAAGCATCTTGATCGTAAACTCTGACATTGCGCTCAGCCGTGATCGCAATGGCTTTCAGATTTTTCGATCCCATCACTGTACCTACGCCGCAGCGGCTCGCGGTCCTCCTGCCGCTCACGATCGCCGCATACCTCACCAATCGCTCGCCTGCGGGGCCGATGCAGGCCACACGCGTCTTATCCCCATAGCGTTGGAGGAGTATATCCTGAGTCTTGGGTGTTTCCTTTCCCCAGAGTTCGCCTGCATCGACGAACTCGCATCCATCAGTAGTAAGATGGAGGTATACAGGCGTCTCGGCCTTGCCTTCAACCAGCACCGCCTCATAGCCTGCAAAGCGAAGCCAGGCAGCGAAGTCCGCACCTGCAACCGATCGGGCGTACCCACCGGTAAGTGGACTTTTAGTGCAGACCATCCAGCGCGACACAGCTTGTGCATGAGTGCCTGCCAGCGGGCCTGCGAGGAACATAAGCTTGTTTTCCTCCCCCAGGGGGTCTGCGTGCGATAGCTGTTCTTTATAGAGATAAGCAACACCGAAACCCCTTCCTCCGATAAAAAGCTCACAAAGTTCCCGTGGGATTTCTTCAACTTCTGTGGTTCGTCGGGTCAAGTTGACTCGCAAAACATAATTTTTGTAAGGTATCATTTTAAACCTCCCTTCACCCCCCCCCTCACCCTCCCCCTTTGAGGGGGAGGGGCTGGGTGGGGGGCATTGTCATAGTTAGAGAGCCAATTTAAAGAGATCAACTGCGTTCTTCTTCAGTATCTTCCCTTTGTCCGTCTCCGATATGGTCATTCTTTCAATAGAAGCGATTGTATCTTCAACCATGCCCCACCTGGGCCCTAACGGAGCATCCGTTCCGAAGAGGATGTGGTTGGCTCCATAGTAGTCATAGGCACACATGAGAGCAGAGGTGTTTCCATACACTGCGGTGTCAACATAAAATTTACGGAAGTGCTCATGGATATTGGGGTAGGGTTGGGGAACCAGGGACATGACCCACTTGATTCGTTCTGCGAAGAAGGGCACCATTGCGCCCGCATGGTGAACAATGAACTTGATATTGGGATATTCAGCGAAAACTCCGGATTTAACCAGGCGAAACATAGCGGATGTGGTTTCAAAGGGCCAGCTAAAAATTCCAATATCATTATCCAATTTTTCGTAGGTTGTCGGATGAATCCATATCGGGAGATCATATCCGGCCATTTTCTCATAGAGTGGTTTGAACTTCGGTGTATCTAAAGGTTCACCATTGATTCGGCTGTATATCTGTACTCCCTTCAATCTCAATTTTGTAATCGCCCGGTCAGCTTCCTCCAGGGCAGCATCCATATCGTTCATCGGCAAACAGGCGGCCCCACCGAAAAACTTGTCCGGATATTTGATGACCAATTCTGCCAGCTCATCATTGGCTATCCGGGCTAATTCAACGGCGTCCTGTGGGCTCACGAACTTCTCCAAAGGCACATTCGCCACCGTCAGCATTTGTAATACGTCCGGGTATCGATTCATGAGCCGGAATCGTATCTGGAGGTCAACCACCGGTGGCGTCAAAACTTCAATCTGGTTTTCTATGGCAGGAGCCTTCTTGCGGTAGATGGATAAATACTTCTCTGTCAGGATATGGGAAAAAACATCAATCTTCATTTTCTCGCCTCCTTAAAATCCCACCACCCCCCTTTTATTAAAGGGGGGCAGGGGGGGATTATGAATTTTTATTGTTTGTGGGTGACGAAGCAATCATGAAACATTGCATAGATTTGGGATATTTTATTCTTTAATAAATTAAATATATGTTTTTCATAAATGTTCCTTCTATTTGGTTGTTGAAGGAAACCTTATGATATTACACTTAGTTTTTTTGGCCACTCTCGACGTGAGCCGATGTTGGCATTTGATTCAGCAAATCTATGTATGCACAGTTTATCAAGTCTTTTCTTTCGATTCCAAGCTTGCCCATCAAATCTTCAAGAGTCTCTATTCCCTCGATATCTGTCTGTCCTATCTGCATTACAAATTCAAGCTCAAGGAATTCCCCTAATCCTTCCACTCGATCCAGGTGAATTCTGGTCTGTCCAACCGTATAAAGCTCTCTCTGCTTCCGAATTACTCCTCGCACACCATATGCTGACGTAAGCACTTCTTTTAATGAGTGAGGCTCAGTTGTTGTTGAAATCATGTAGTTTGATTCTTTTGGACCCACTTGATCAGATCGCTGGTAATATATCAGTTCTCCTCTGTTAGGATCAAAGATACGAAGCTTTAGTCTTCCTGAAGGTGAGTAGAAGAAAGTATCTTCTTGGAATATGAGCTGGGTAGAAGTGTCAGCTATCTTCTCGGTAAGTAGTCTGAGATGATTGCTATTATTTACTTTCGCCTTTATCTCAATATTTCTTGACATGTGAATCACTCGTAGCAATAACGCTGCGCATGACCTGCACGCTTCAGTGTATTGGTTTAATATCCTTCAAAGCCATTCTGAGCTCTCTAAGGTTTGGAGCCTCCAGGTCAGGGACGATTGAATTATCACGTGACATTCCATTTCTGTTTAACCAGGCGGCCTTCATTCCTATCGCCTGCGCACCCTTGATGTCCGATTTCAGGCTGTTCCCAATCATCATGGCACGTTCTGGTCTGACACTAAGTCGAGACAATATGAGTTCATAGATGCGGCGATCTGGCTTACCATAACCAACTTCCCCCGATATGACAATCTCAGTAAAATGCCTCCCGATTCCTGTTCCTTCTATCTTCTCTCGTTGTAAATCCGGAGCGCCATTGCTCAATAATCCCAAACGGTACAACTTTGAGAATTCCTCCAGGAAAGATTCAACATCATTGTATAGGACGTGATGCTTACGTCTATTTTTGCCAAAAGCATCGCCAAGCTGAGAGGCGAATTCAATGTCATCGACACCAAATTTCTTGAGTGCATTGTGCCAGGAATCTAGTCGGTAGCTTGGGCCCCATTCACGCAGAATCCTGAGATTCGGGTCATCATCCCCCTCAAATCGTGCCCAAAGTCCTTCCCAGGAGCTAATGCCGATTTCAAGACAATATGCCCGTGCCGGAGATTCATGCCAAAGTTTACGACAAGTCTCTCTTATGGTTGCATGCAGTTCCTCAGTGTTGATCCCAAAACGTTCTTCAGCCAGCCTGCACGTCTCGAGGAAGGCATCAGCAGCGGATGCTTCCTCGATCACCAAGGTGTCATCCATATCGAAAACGATTGCTTCCATATTGGCATCTATCACTGCAGATTAGGCACCTCCAAAGCAAATTGGTTTATTCCCTTCTCTTTTGCGATGTATTTCTCTTTTGTAACACAACAGCCCGCTTTTTGAATCCATATTTTTCGTAAAACCCCAAAACCGATTCATTACCTTCAGCCACATAGATATTTATGTCTCTGCAATTTCGGTTTTTTAGCCAATCAATGGCCTTCATCATCAATTGATTACCAATCCCTTTTCCTTGATATATAGGCTGAATATATATTGAATCGATTTCACCCTTTCTTTTATCAGAAGTCACAATGCAGTAACCTACATATGTGCCTTTATCATCAGCTACAAACAATGAAAGATTTGATTTCTCTTCTAATTGCCTAACACGATCTTCAAAAGTGAATGCATCAAAGTGCTCTTTGAAGTTTTGAGAAAGCCTACCATGAAGGGCATTTAGCTCTTCCCATAAGCCTTTTATGTCAGTGATTCTTTTCCTATCTAATATAATGATATTCATCACTTATTCCCCTCAGCCGAGAGATGAATTCTCTTGTGGTTATCTGAGTGGAACTTGATTCCGATATATACTTCTATCGTTGTTATCTGATCAGCCAAACGCAGATCTTCTGCTGCAGACAATAGCTGTCAAATGCAAAAATATTATTGGGCTTTAGCGGCGCAAATCATCTGTGTCCTCTGTTGCCGGTTGGGATAAAGTCTTCGTGAAATACACTCGCTTGAAACCACTTTCTTCTTTCCTGCCAGTCTCTTTGTAACCGTATTTGTTGTAAATGGCGATGGTCTCCCACATCTTTTCGTTTGTAAACAACCGTATCTCACTGAATCCTCTCCGCAGGGCCTCTTCTTCTGCATATTTAAGAAGACGTCCTCCAATCCCCTTCCCTTGGTGTTTTGGACTTACCGCAAGACTACCTAAGTACAAATAACCTTCACGATTCTCAAGGACCACTACTCCGATAATGATGGCATCTTCACGGATAACGAAAACCAATCCTTTTTCAATCTTTGGTCCATAATCAGTCGTCATGGGCTCTGGCTCCTTACCTATTCTGCGCACATATTTCAAGTATGCGACACGGAACAGAGTTCTAAGTTGATCATGATCATCTGCAGTTGCAGTTTCAATCTTTATATCATTTGGTCCAACACCAAGTGTCAGGCTCTTTTTGTTTCGAAGATATTTCACGTCTTGCCTTCGTTTACTGCCTGCAAGAATGTGGTGACATGGGGCAGCACGAGCCTAGCCTCCCGAAATGCCGTACCATGGTCAAAACCATCTAAAGTAAAAAAAGTTGATTTGGGGATAACCTGGGCGCACTGATGCACCTTGGGATAGTAAGCGTCTGCACTACCTGCATAGAGCATGCACGGCATCCTCATGGTTTGGATTATCTCCTCCATAGAGGGCTCATCCTGTTGCGCTGCGGCCAGCGCTTGGAAATCATTGTTAAAAAATTCTTTCCGTCTCTCTGGCGACAGTGTCGCGGGATTGACATTCCACCGTTGTAAGAGAGTGTCAACAAACACATCAGGATCGGAGCCGTCGAGTTTACTCGATGCCGGCAGGCATCGTTCATAAGGGTGCATTCCCCCGACGATGAGTGACATGAGACGGTCCGGTGCATATTTCGCAAGGCCGAACCCAATGCGTCCGCCCATCGAATAGCCCCAGAAATGGGCGGTTCTTAAGACGAGGTCGTCAAGAACGGCAACAATATCTCCCGCTCTTAAGGACATAGCATACGCCGTGAGGTCATGTGGTTTATCACTATTCCCATGCCCACGGGCATCGATGAGAATGAGTTGGTAGTCTCGTCGCAGCACCCTGACATAACCATATTGATACCAACTTTTCATGTTGGAGGTGAATCCATGCAGCAACACAAGGGGTGGCCCTTTTCCGTCGACCTGGTAATGGATACGAATCCCCTCGTGATTCGCGTATGGCATACATTTTCCTCCTATCGCAAGGGTTAATTTATCCCCATTAAAAAATCTTCCACTCATTCTTGTCTTTAAAATATTGTGCAGTGCCACCGCGAGGCAGAAAGAGCTCTTTAACCTCATTAAATGGCATTTTAAACTTCCATAGTAATACAGCAAAGAAGGTAACGTGCCCTATAAGTATGGTCAATGGTGAAAGCGAGGAAATCGCCCTTTCAATCCTCGATTCTACTTCTTCCTTTGATTCGCCATTAGGAAAGCGTGTATTCATACCTTTATAGAGCCAATCATTGAGAATTTTGAAAAACAAACCTATATGCTCAGGGACAAGCTCACTTTTTCTTTCAAGGTCCCCAACATCAACTTCAAGAAGTGCCTCATCATCGGTAAAACCAATATTGAGTACACGGCCTAAAATCTCAGCAGACTGAATTGCCCTTCTCGAGGGACTCGTAACGATTTTTTGAATACCCAAAGGTTTGTAGAAATATGCCTTATCTTCAATCTGCCTTTTTCCCCTCTCTGTGAGATCCGGATCAAGTTTCCTGCAGGTGAAGACCTTAGATATGTTTGTCTCACTTTCCCCATGTCGCTGCAAGAACATTGTTTCCCTTTCCATTTTTGGCTTAATGCCAGAGTCAGCACCAGCTTTCAGCCTTCCACTGGGGTGAAGTGTTGGCCAAGGAATAGAGCCTGTCCCTTTTTCTATGGCTTTACAAAAAATGCCTGCTTTGCATGCCGATCAAAGCCAACCGATTCGTAAAATTGATAAGTCGCTTCATTCTTTCTACCGGTGAGCAACATTACCTTGTAGCAATTTCGGCTCCAGGTATACTTGAGAGCAGTTCTCAAAACAGCCTGACCATATCCTTTCCGTCGGTAGTCAATGTGTGTCACTACGTTTTCAATGAGGCCATATGGTCGGCAACCTCTCGTAAGATTCGGAACAATACAGAGTGCACAAGACGATACAAGTCTGCCATCCACAAAAACACCCCAATAACTCAGGTTTGGATCAGTCTGAATCTGCCTCCAAATCCCTTCGACAACATTTGTTTCAGGAAGGGGATCATCAGACTCGTGAAGGTGCCGGTACAGCGCTAGAAGTTCAATCAGCTTGGATTCTCTGATCTCTCGTATTTCCATTTTGTTGTCTCCCCGCCGGGTTTTAAGTCGGCCTATCAGGGTCTACCCCGTTAGAAATATTGCGCCGCTGCTCTGCAGTCCCACTATAGTGGGATTATATTCTAAATAATTCCAGCAGGGTTTAATGCCTGCTGGAATTTCTAACGGGGTTTACGCCACATGTTGATGTTGTAAATAACGAATCCCAACTTTTCAAAAAACCGATGGGCCTTTTTATTAAATGCCCATGAATCCAATGCAAAGTGGTTGATTCCCTTCTCTTTTGCAATTCGTTCAAGCTCCCCAAATAAAGCCTGCCAAACGCCCTGGCGTCTGTACCGATCATGTACCGATATTTGATGGATATAAACCTGTTTTTGTTTGTGTTTGAATGGATTCTCCGGTTTCTGCTCAAATGTAGCCCACAGATAACCGACAGGTGTATTTTTGCTATAAGCAAGGAGCACACAGTTCTTCTCCTTGCTTAAAATAAATTCAAAGAATCGAGTGACTTCTTCATGATTACCAAGGGATTTGAATACGTTTGGGTATTGTTCAAGATGAATTCTCTGAATAAATGAATTTAGAAATACGAAATCTGGAATTTCCCCTGGGGTCGTTTTTTTGATTTTAATTTTGTTCATAGAGGAACTTAGCTCCTGGTGCGTAAGCTGGACAAGATTCGTGTTTTAAATTTCAATTTCAAGAAGGCTCCTTACAGTTTTGAGGGCTCGATTCAGAGTGGATGTTCCCTTTCTTGCGTCAGATTCACGAAGGAGTGTCTCATCCAAATCTAAGAGAATCGCCATTTCTTATCTCTTGTGGCCAACAGTTAGTGTCATCTTGTTAAATAGTAGCCATTCGTCATCTGGATTCTTAGCAAAATATTCTTCGAAACAATGTAAACCGGTCTGAAAAGATTCTTCCGATATCATACTTAAGACAGATGTACTTTTTGCTCGCACTGCATCAAGATGTTCCAGGCCGGTCTGGTATGTTTGCTGTGCGACTTCTTCAGAGGAAATGCTTACAAAACATGCTTCAGTGAGCCATTTCTCCGTGAGTTGGCGTGTGGAGGTTCTTTGTTCGTCAATCTCGATGGTTTGTGGAAAGAACGCATGGACTACGTCATTTCGGATTTGCTCCATCGCTCCATACCTAATGATCACTATTCCTGAAGGAACCAAGATCCTGCCGCACTCTTTCAATACTTCCAGAGGACTGTCGATGTGATGGAGTAAGTGAGACATAAAAACAATATCGAATGAACTGTCTGGATAGGGCAGCGCACTTGCATCTGCAAGCACCCAAATTACTACAGAATTGGAGTCCTTCTGTTTTGCTTTTGCCAGCATATCTGCTGAGGAATCCAAACCTGTCACATCGAGCCCAAGCCTGCTTGCTAAGGGTAAAGAGAAACGGCCAGTACCACATCCGAGATCAAGCAATCTCGCCCCCTTGGATGCTTCTGGCAGCTTCGCAATAAGTTTGAGCCACATAGCAATATTCTTTTCAGAAAATGGCCGGCCCTTGTCATAATACAACGCAATTTTGCTGTAATCGGTTTTAATCATGTGCCTTTTTTTCTGTTCTTTAGGAAACCCAATGTGACAACTGATGTACAGTTTTTGAGCTCCTGCATAAAGATCGGTGAGTCGAGCGTCTTGTTCGGTATTGTTATCTCCAGCCTAATTCTTTTCTCATTAGAACCATTGGGAAAGTATTTCCTGATGGATAGGTAATTTCCTGCCGAGCGATAATGCTGTATCCTAAGCTTCCATAATAGCGTGGGAGGAATCCCTTCTCGTCAACGCAATCAAGGAAAATCTCTTCCACGTTTAATACACGCACGTACTCTTCTACAGATTTGACCACCTCGTAACCAATACCCATCCCATAATAAGATGCTTCAACGGCAAGCATGCTGATCCACCACCGCGAGACTTCACCCAGTTGAGTGGCCCAATATTTCGTCGGCATATTGGCAAGCGAAACAATTGCACAGAGCTCTCCCGATATGAAATAACCAAAATTCTCGCCACGGAACTGCTGCTCCTGGTAGGTAGTCCTTGATGTCGGCACAAGCCACTGTCGAACACCCTTCACCTTCAACCACTCGAAAGCATCAAGATAAATATGATAGGCTTGATCGAATTCCTCTTCCTTCAGCTTGCGTAAGTGGCCACTTTGCATCGTCATCTTGGTCACCGACATGGTTTAATAAATTGCTGCCTTGTTATTTCCTTTCCGGTTTCTCGCCGCTCCAAAGCAACACTAAACATCACTAATCACATCAGCCACTGAGTTTTTCCCGGACGAGCCGATGCAGGGGCATATCGAATTCTTCAGGGTATTTCAGATTGGCCTGAAAAAGAGCATACATTTGATGAACCATTGTCTTAGCCATATTGATGGCAAAAGCATCCTTTTTAATCGCTCCTTTTTCTCCGGCATAGCCAAAGGTAAACTCAGCAGCAAACATGTGGTTATAAATGAAATACATATGAAAGGGATTGGCTGCACTCACACACCCCCGGATGCCTGCAACGAGTATCAATCCACCTATTTTACCGGCCTGTTGGAGTTTAGGGAAGTTGAGGGCGAAGGTCCGATCGAGGGCGGTTTTGGTAAGGCCTGACATCGACCAATAGTAGATGGGGCTGGCCCAGATTATCCCGTCAGCCTCCCGTATCTCTTTATACACCTCCTGCATGTCATCCTTAATGACACACTCTCCTGTTTGGGCACATCCCATGCAGCCATCGCAGGGTGCAATGATCTTATCCCTCAAAGTGATCTTAGACGTGATGCACCCTTTCACTTGAGCCTCTTCAAGGGCTACGTCCAACAGGAACTCGGTGTTTCCATCTTTTCTTGTACTCCCTAAGATTCCAATCGTTCTCATCGTTTTCCTCCAGTATCTTTTAAGTCTGCTTAAGAAATGCATTCGCTACCTGGGAAGAATCCTGTTAATCTATTATTTTCCTCATTTTCCCTACTATTCCTTTTGAGTTGGGACAGTCCTTGCTGATTAAAAGCACGGGCTTGATGGTGTCACCGTGCTTGGAATCAGCAATCGCCCGGTTGATGTCGCTGAAGTCATAGAACTTCACGAGGCAATCGAAGGGAAACTTTCCCTCTAAGTAAAGATCGATTAGTTTAGGGATAAAATGTTGTGGCACGGCATCGCCTTGGATGATACCAAGGGTTTTCCGCCCTTCCGGCAGAGAATCTGTTCCACTCTCACCTGTGAGGAGCGCTACAATGCCACGAGGGTTCAAAATGTCAATAGCGAGCTGATGCATTTTTGGACTGCCAGTGGTTTCCACTACGTAATCGACGCCGCTACCGGTGATTTCAGTGATGCAAGCAGTGACGTCCTGATAGCGATTTTCAACCGTGTGGGTGGCTCCTAACTGCAGGGCAAGTTTAAGTCGATTGGGTTTAATGTCGATACCGATAATTGGGTTGGCGCCAACGAGGTGTGCTGCCATAACCGCTGCCAAGCCGACCGCTCCCGTTCCGAAGACAGCGAGGCTTTTACCTTCCGAAACCTTAAGCGAGTTAATCACAGTGCCAGCTCCGGTCTGCATGCCACAGCCCAAAGGAGCTAATACCTCCAAAGGCAGGTCTTTGGAAACCTTGACAAGGTTTCGTTCCGTCACCAGGGAGTTCGTAGCGAACGAAGACTGACCGAAGAAGTGGCCGCGTACGCCGCTTCTCTGTAACGCATTGCTGCCGTCCATGCGCTGGAAACCAAAGTTCAGCTCCCAAAGGTATTTGCAATGAGCAGGGTGCCCCATCCTGCATTGATGGCAGCTTCCACAAGACTGAAAAGAGAGCACGACATGATCGCCGCGCTTGATGTTCTTCACACTTTTGCCCACCCGCTCTATCACACCTGCACCCTCATGGCCCAGCACCAAGGCGTTGTCATCCTTCTCCCAGCTGTCGCAAAGGGTGATATCGGTATGGCAGATGCCCGAGGCGACGAGACGCACTAAGACTTCGTTATCCCGTGGACCTTCCATCTCAAGTGATTCGATCCTCAATGGACCGCCTCTTTTGCGCAGGACAGCTGCCTGAATCTTGTATACTTTCATGTCGTTTAAACCAAGTTTCTTATTGTACGATCTTCCCTAAACAACTTGAAAAAATATGATGAGCCAGAATAGATCGTCTTCAATTCTTTAGTGAAGGTGGAAACGATGGCATATAAATGACTCATCATGCTCTCACCGATTTTCATATGCCTTATGTAGTAACGTATCATCTTTTCTTCTTACACAGCCGTATAAGAAGAACTGCCCGCTGGAAAGAATCTCGCCTTCCCAACCCAGTTGCCTAAGCTTTCTCGTCAGTTCTTCAGGTTCATAGTATCTCTTTATGATAAGATACCTGGAGCCATCGTTGAGCTTACGCTCGACAATACCGGAATGATCGAGTTCCCCGTGATCCTTGGCAGTCGATTCCTGATTGAAGAGGCTGTCAATGAAGAAAATCTTCCCTCCAGTCGACAGAGCACTCGTAACGAGATCCCAAAAGGCATCGAATTGCTCGGCTGGCACATGAGAAAGCCAGAATCCGAAGAAGATGAAATCATACCGGCGTGATGGTTTCCAGCAAAAGATATCAGCTTCCATAAAATCGACCGGTAGGCTGCCTGTCTTCTTCCGGTTAATGGTAAGAGCTTCCGGAGAGGAATCGACTGCAGTAACATGTGTTGCTTGCTTTGCGAGACAGCTTGTCCAAAAGCCCGTGCCACAGGCCAGTTCAAGCACCGCACCTCCTGGGATCTCTCTGATTAATGCCGACTCCACGAGCGCCAGTTCCGCCTGCCACTGCCTGCGATGGTCTTCTCCCCGGTCGTACCGTCCTTGGCGCAGGAACCATTCGTCATACTCCTTGGCCCGCACCTGATAGTACTCCATCTGCTGTTTCAGTATGGCACTGGTCCTGCTCAATGTCTTAGACCCTTATTGGTCAAGCTGTTTCACCATTACATGAGCCCCCAAAACTTCAATCCAAGAGTCATGAGGCGAAGTGAGCTAATAGGTCGGCGGTTCATGCTTCCCTGGGTCCGGCCACCTTGCTTCAACGTTTTCTTCCCCTTTGAAATAGTCAACCTTTGATGAGGTCTCGAAAATCTCACGGTAGGGAAGAATACTGATCTTGCCCGAGTCAGGGTATTCACACACATCAATGCCGAAAGTCGTTACCAGGTCAACATAAACACAGGGCACATTGCCGTGATTATGAAGCTGATGAGCCCCTGTCGGGCCTTCTTCGAAGAATATAATGTCACCTTGGGATACCTTCTCAAAGCCCTGCGGGGACCGGAGAGTGGCTTCGCCGGAAAGGATGATGAACAGTTCCTCTGCGGCCCGATGGAAATGGTAGGGAAACGAGAATTTACCTGGATCCAATGAACGAACGTCAAATCTGAGGCGTTTTGAGCCTGCGATTTCGGCCAACCTCTCACTCGTGTGCCAGTTAAACTCCGGAACCCTGGGGTCCCATTTCTTCATCTCAAGGTTTTTTCCATGAAATATCTTTGGCATATCTCCTCCTTTCAATGATCGAATTGAGCGTCAATCATCCCTTCACTACATGACTCTGAACTGGTGGAGCAGGGGAGTCACGGGTGCTTCATATCACGGTCTTTCCCGTAGGGACAGATGTATAGACACATTCCACATACCGATTTTTTCGAAGTATCTTTTTTCAATTCCTCGAAGTAACTTTGGCATTTATTAAAATCAAACCTTTCTTCCCTTGATTCTCCAAGTTGATAGTTTCTACCTTTTATCGCCGTTGCAGGACAAATTTCAACGCAGGCCCTACAAGTATTACATTTCTGCTCTACTGGATTGTTCGTAGCAAGCAAAGGTGCATTCGTTAGAATTGAACTGAGTCGGATTCTTGGGCCGGATTCCGGAGCAATGAGCAAGCAATTCTTTCCGATCCATCCCAGCCCGGCGATATGGGCTACCATTTTGTGCGATACGGTCGGAATAGCGTTCTCTATATCGGTTCTTTCGGCGGCCGGTATCGGCAATGCTCTATAGCCCTTTCTATCAAGGAAAGAAGAAATCAAGGAGGTTGCTAAGTCAAGCCTCCTGTTGATCAGTTCGTAAGCATGAAAGTGGTATAGCGAAGCGTTGTTAGGATTGTTCCTATCCAGAAGGCCATCGACGATATCTTTTGGAAGAACAATCCCGATACTTATTCCGTATGGGTATCCCCTTACGATTTCGCCACCGAAAGCAGCAAGATCATTTTCATACATAGACAAATCGGCGAAACCAACAACGTTGATCTCTTGATGCCTGGCAATTCTTTCAATACTGTGGTTTAGCATATTTCCCTTCTCTTTCATGTCAGTTAATTTTTCCAACTCCTCGCCACGCGCCAGCCTGATTCTCATCATTCCATGGGCTCTCAACCTTTGTTAGATGGTGCCTCTATGCATTCTATTCGCTCCCCCAAGTTTAAGACACCCAACCTATTGTGGCATAGAGCCGCAAATCTACACGCAGGGTCAGAACCTCATTGCGAGCCTCGCAAGCTTCAATATCCCGCTGGATCTGTCTAACTCCTTGGGTATATTCGTCGTCGGTCAGAAGCGCCAGTTGCGAGGTTACGCTCTTGGTAATACGCCCACGCTCAAGGGCTTCACGCGCAGGAATACAGAGCATCATATGTTGGGCCTCCAGAGTGTGACATCCTGTAAAACCGCTTGACATCATCATCTGACGGATCTCGTACCCCGACGGGTAACGCCCCTTATCGAGAGCGATGACTTGGGGGAAGTAGTTGTAGATCCACCAGCGATCACAGTTCGTACGTGGGTCCAGACTGACGCTCATCAGCCTGCCCCCCCACCTGAGTACCCTCCGGGTCTCTGTTATGAAAGCTGTTTTATTAGAGAAATGATGTAAGGCATTGATGCAGAAGATCCGGTCGAAAGACGCCGCTTGCCAAGGAAGAGTTTCTGCATGACCATGCACCAGTGCTGCGTGTGGTATCAGGCTCTTCGCCCTGTCAACCATTGATCGTGAAGCATCCAACCCTGCGACAAGATACCCCCGCCTGTCGAGCACTTTCAGCCAGTGTCCGGTCCCGCACCCGACCTCAAGGATATGGACCAATGGATCCTCACCAATAAAGTTGAGCAACACACGTTCCACATCACTGTAGTCATTTTCCTTATAACGACGGTCATAAACGGCTGCGATTATGTCGTAGTTTACAGATCTTCTCATATCCCTCTTTGGCTATGTACATAATATAGCAAATCTTTAAAATGGCTCAGCGATATGGGATTGTTTTAGATACTTATTTCACCAACTACATAAGTAACTGCTTTTCCACCAATTTTAACCCGATCACCCAAATACTCACAGTACAATTGTCCTTGCCTCTTTGATAATTGACGAGCATATAATTTGGTTTTGTTCAGCTTCTTTGCCCAATAGGGTATCAATGTGCAATGCGCTGAGCCAGTCACAGGGTCTTCTGGAATTCCAACTTGCGGTGCAAAGAATCTGGAGACAAAATCTGACGAGCTTCCTTTTGCGGTAACAATGACATAAGGCATGTCCAATTTCTCAGTCAGGCTGAAATCAGGAGTAATTGAAAGAATATCATTTTCGCTTTCGTATACGGCTAAATAGGTTCCCGTTGATTGTAACACTTCAATTGCCTTGGCACCGAGAGCATGAACAAGCTGTTCTGGCGCATCAATAGAAATCGGGTTACTTGCAGGAAAATCCATCATTAAAAGGTTGGCATCTCTTTGCACTTTCAATTGACCACTTTTGGTTTCAAAGACGATTTCAGACTCCTTATGTCCAAAGTGATGAAATAGGACATAAGCAGACGCCAATGTTGCATGTCCGCAGAGGCTAACTTCGACTTTTGGGGTAAACCACCTTAGTTTGTAGATGTTGCTTTCACGAATAAAGAATGCAGTCTCTGAGAGATTATTTTCCCCAGCGATCGTCTGAAGAATGTCATCGTTTAACCATTCTGGCAATGGACATACAGCCGCTGGATTGCCTGAAAATAGTTTCTCGGTAAACGCATCAATTACATAGAGTGGAATTTTCATCGGATACCCTCAGTTAAATTTGACTTTGTTTGAATGTAATGTACTCCTTTTTGAAGCTTTGGGGAAGTTATAATTTCAGAAAAAGGGTAACAGAGAGGTTTAGTTATGATATTGCTTTTCAGTTTTAGAAAATGCTATGGATAAGCAAGAGATTTTCAATTAACCCTTTTCGAGAAAAGGAATCAATAATGACTTCTATTTACCTTGTCCGACATGGTCAAACGGCATGGAATAAAGAGGAGATCTTTCGAGGAAGAACGGATATTCCCCTCGATGAAACCGGCTTGAAGCAAGCTGAATTGGCAGGAGAATATTTTAGGGGAATAGAGATCCATGCAATTTATTCAAGTCCTTTATCAAGGGCATGGGAAACAGCCCAAAAGATTTCCCAAATTCAAAATCTAAAAGTTCAACCTCTGCAAGGAATACTCGACATGAGCTTTGGAAAGTGGGAGGGGCAGTCACATCGAGATATTCAAGAAAATGATAGAGAAATCTATCGACAATGGAGGGAGGAGCCCCATCAGGTCAGGCTCCCAGGAGGGGAGAGTTTGGATGAAGTAAGGGCAAGGTCTATGGCTGCACTGGAGGGAGTCATCAGAGAGAATCCTGGAAAGACGCTTGTTCTTGTTTCTCATCGGGTCATATGCAAAGTTTTGATTTGTGCCATCCTCGGTTTGGATAACTCCCATTTCTGGCAGATTACACAAGATACTACGGCCATCAACCTGATTCAACATAAAGATCAGAGATACATCCTTTCGCTGATGAACGAGACCTGTCATCTCAAAGCTCTAAAGGAGGAAAGAGGCAAGGTTGATTTTTAATAGATCAAATTCAATCATTTAAACGATTCGGGAATCGACGTAAATGTCATGATAGGTTTGTCACCTATGAAAAATAAAAATTGTCTATGGGTTAGGGCTACGAAGCCCGTTTCGTATATCGTCAAAAGGTTAGGGTTAAAGATTTCGAAGACGAACATCGTTACCGTTTGACGATACGGGCATCTTTACCGTTGCCGTTAGACGAAACCCTTATTTTCTACATGGGAGAGGTTTTTAAGAAAGGCTGAGGCCTAAAATTTAAATGAAGTAATTGCATCAGGGATTTCAGAAGATTCAGCCTTCAAGAATTCTTCGATCTTCCTTTTTATCCCATCTCTTACCCTACGAAACACTGCTAACCTCTTTTCAACGGTTCCAATGACCCCGGCAGGGTCTTCAAAAGGCCAATGAAGTCTTTTGCCCTTACCACCAAAGGCAGGACAAGATTTAGCCGCATCATCACAAAGGGTAATGATATAATCAAATGTTTGGTTAATGAAATGATCCATAGATTTAGAGGTCTGTTGAGAAATATCAACCCCGATCTCCTCCATTACCTGAATGGCTAAAGAATGGACATATGACTGAATGACTCCTGCACTCTGAACCACCCAATGCCCCGAACCAAGAGACTTCATTATACCCTCGGCCATCTGGCTCCGGACAGAATTTCCTGTGCAAAGGAAAAGAACCTTTTTCACTTCTGTCATCCTTTACCCCATTAGAAAACCCCAGTATTTATACTGAGGATGGTAGAAATAGAAAGAATCAGCTCCTTGTTTAGGACGGGGTCAAAGCCCTGCCCTTTCTAACGGGGTTTACCTTTCTTCGGTCGGCTCTTTGGAGGATAAGAGGCTTCGATAACACTTTTCATTCCTCCTCGGACATTGAATTCACCCGTAACGACTGCTTGAATAGGTTTGGATGCCTTAATAAAATCTCTGAGAATTCGATTTACTGCATTTTCATAAAAGATACCCAAGTTCCGGTAGGCAAGGATGTACATCTTTAGAGATTTTAATTCCACGCACCATTGATCAGGAATGTAGCGGATTGTAATCGTCCCGAAATCAGGCAATCCAGATCTGGGACAAATAGAAGTGTATTCCGGAATGGAAATCGTAATCTCATAGTTTTTAAACTGATTTTTAAAACACTCAAGCTTTGGAAGCGGCGTATCAATGCCAGCTCTGGCATGTTGATCCGTATATTCAGGCATAGTCTTTACTCTATTTATTTTAGTGGCTTTAACAGGCTGCTGAAAAACGCCCATCTGCGGCGTTTCCCTCATCCTTCGTCGTTGCAGCATACTGCCAAGTACGCCTCACTCCTCAGGATTGCGGGCGCCTTGCATTTGGGCATTTTTGAGCAGCTTTTGAAAAATGACTTTTTTGTCAATATATCAATCATACTTCAAATGGATTAAATATTCAATTATGAAAAGATCTTATAATCAGTCCAATTTGACTCCACTTTTTTATATATATATAATGCCACTATTTGTAGAATAGGATTAAAAAAGTGTTAAACTCAAGATGAACTGACCATGGCAAACACGATTCAATACCCAATCGAGCTGCTGACAAAGAGGTTATCTATTCGGTCGCCAAGTATTACAGATGGACCACACCTGCGTGAAGCCATAGCAGAATCCTTTGAAATACTCTACCAATGGATGCCTTGGGCGGACCATATACCGACTCTAGCAGAGGCAGAGGAAAACTGCGCTCGTGCAGCCCAGGACTTCAAAGACGGGAAAGACTTTCGTCTACATCTGTTCATTAGAGATTCCGGTGTCTTTATTGGCGGGAGTGGATTACACAATGCAGTCTGGTCAGTTCCCAAGTTTGAAATCGGATACTGGATTCGTCAGCCCTATTCCGGCTTGGGCTATATTACGGAGGCAGTTGCCGAGATAACAAGGTTCGCATTTGAGAAGTTGGGTGCGAAGCGGGTGGAGATCAGGACCAGTACTCGAAATACAAAGAGCTGGTGTGTTCCCGAACGTCTCGGCTTCACTCTGGAAGGTATTCTCCGTAATGACGCACGGCATATTGACAGAAGTCTTCGTAACACAAAAGTCTATTCAAAAATCGTAGAAGAAGAGAGTATCTAAGCAGGGACCACGGCAAAATATTTCTTTCTACCATCTTCTGAACCAGAACAATTCAGCAACGAAGGGATTAAATGGACGAGATTGAATATAGACCAGCCTGTGATTCTGACCTTGAAGCACTGACCGAGCTTTGGTGGGACATGCAAAGTTCACACGACTCCTATTCCTCAAGATACTACAGGAACATTGGCCCCGAGAAGTGCAAGGACCTCTGCCACAATTACTTTAAGGAACTACTGAGGAAGGAAGACTGTTTATTTTATGTGGCGACCTCCGCGGGCACACCGGTCGGGATGATCCTCGCCCATTTTAGGACAAGACCACCTGTATACGAGGTAAGTCAGAACATAGAGGTTGAGGTTGCCGTTGTTAATCAGGCTTACAGAGGTAAGGGCATTTTTCGAGGACTCCTTGCTATTGTTGAGGAGAAGGCGAAACTCGCGGGGGTGGACATGGTCGAAATAATAGTTGACCATGACAACTCTGCCAGACTGGCCTATGAGAAGACCGGCTTCTTCCTCCGCCAAGATAAGATGATCAAATGGCTCTGATTGCCGAACCAGACCATGCATGGGGCAGTAAGTTACCGCGCTTGATGGACAACATCTGGCATATAATAAAGTACTGGAATATTCTGGAATGATAGGTACAGACATCAGGCGTCTTGGCGGACAGAAAGTGGAATACCGAACATCTTGAATCATTGGCCCATCGGTAACCCACGCCGCTAATCCCGGGACTTTAGTGTAACACCCAGGAAACATAGTAAAGGAGAACCAATATCGAATATACCATACTGATCATTTGTATTATCGTGTTCATATATTGGCTTGCCATTACGCTGAAGAGTGTATTAGCCCAGAAGCGCATTCACTGGCTTTCTCCATCGTTCGCACCTGTCCATGAAAAGAAAATAATAAGTGTGATTATTCCGGCACGCAATGAGGAGCAAGATATCGCCTCATCCCTCTGTTCGGTGCTGAATCAGGAAGGTGTCGACCTTGAAGTGATTGTCGTGAACGACCACTCCACTGATCGTACGGGCGAGATTGTCGATGACATCGCCCGATCCGACTCAAGGATGAAAGTGCTCCATAACCCACCATTGATTCAGGGATGGCTGGGCAAGTGCAATGCTATGCAGTTTGGTGCTGCTGAAGCGACCGGGGACTATCTGCTGTTTACTGACGCGGACATCATCCATTCACCGGGCTGCTTTGCCACTGTGCTCAATGTGATGCATGAGGAAGCCTATGATTTCATCAGTCTGCTCCCCTTCTTGAAGAACCATTCGTTTTGGGAAAATGTGAATATGCCCATTTACTTTTTTGGGGTGGCGAAATTGTTGGCGATCCAGGGGCTGGAGGATCCTGACTCAGCCAACGCAGTTGCCTCAGGGGCTCTCATGCTCATTAAGACCCAGGTGTTTCAGGATATTGGAGGATTTCAAGACGTCAAAGGTGAGATGCTTGATGACGTGGGATTGGCGCGACTATTAAAAACACAGAACTATCGTGTCGGGTACAGGCTGGCACCTGAATGTTTACAGGTACGATTGTTTAAAAATAATCGTGATGCCTTTTGGGGGACTACCAAAAACATTTTAGTGGCTGTTGAGGGTCATTTGTGGCTTGCCATTCCGCTGATCGTCCTGGGAGTTTTACAAAATTTAGCCCCCCTGTTTGCGGTCGCTCTCGGGTTACTAAAGACCAACGGACTTCTCCTTATAGCTGGGATGGCCGCTTATGGGATTCAATACTTCAGTTTCTTCACTGTCAGGCGTTTATTCCGTTTTCACCCCCTTAAACTACTGTTTTTCCCATTGGCAGCTATTGTTGCCACAAGCTGCATTGTCCGAGCCCTTATCTCCTATGCCAAAGGAGCCATCTTCTGGCGCGGACGAGAGATAAAGGTAAGAGGATGAGGATGTTATGGATAAAGTGATCATTGAAAAATTGCCCAACACAAAAGAGATCCAAGGAGCAAAAAGGTGGGAGGAGGAAAGAGGGGAGTTTGTCCAGATTACGTATCAGGAAGCGATGCACCATTTAGTTGCTTTTGAGATCAGAAAAGGGTTCTCAAGAGGAGATCATTACCATAAAAAAAAGGAAGAAATCTTCTATATCTTTGAAGGGAAGATAAAGGCATCCTTTATCGATATGGATACTTTCCAGAAAGAAGAAAGGATCCTGGGAAAAGGAGACAAAATAAGAGTTCAACCACGCTGCGGCCATATCTTCTTCGGATTAGAAGATGCACTTGTCATCGAATACAGTCCTCAAGTTTACGAGAAAGAGGATACCTGCAAGATCGACTTACTAATCAGTCCATAACTTAATTCGGGAGAAAAGGATGACAGAAAAAAACATTCTACAAGAGTTGGATCCATTTTTCCATCCTAAGTCAATAGCGATCCTTGGTGCCTCAGGAAAGGAAGGGAAATTAGGCCGTTTATTCATGGAACGGTTTATAGAAACGGGATTCCAGAAACTCTATCCTGTGAATTCACGGGAAGCTGAGATATTAGGGGTCAATGCCTACCCTTCATTAATGGATATTCCCGGCTCCGTAGATTTGGTTCTTATTCTTACTCCTCCCACATCAGTGATCGCTTCGGTCAAAGAATGTGTTGCAAAAGGAGTAAGAGGTATCATCATTACGACCGCTGGTTTTGGAGAAAGAGGGGAGAAAGGAAAAGAGCTGGAACGAGAAATGGCTCATATTGCCCGTGAAGGGGGAGCCCGGATTGTTGGGCCTAATTGTATCGGTATCTACTGCCCTTCATCAAGATTACCATTTCCGAGAGGTTCAACTATGGAGGGTGGATCTGTTGGTATTGTATCACAAAGCGGTTCTTTTGCCGATCATCTCTCCTTGATAGCAACGTCAAATGGAGTCAGGTTTAGCAAAGCGATAAGTTGCGGAAACGAATGCGACCTCAATGCCTTAGATTTTTTAGAATACTTGGGGGAAGACTCTAAGACAAAAATAATCATCGCTTATTTTGAAGGAATAAGGGATGGAAGGCGGTTCTATCAACTCACGAGGGAGATATTGAAGAAAAAGCCTATCATCGCCTGGAAGTCTGGCACTACCGAGGCTGGAGCAAGAGCAGCTGCCTCCCATACAGGAGCCTTAGCCGGGTCACGCCCTATATGGGAGGGTGTATTTAGACAAGTAGGAATTATCAACGTGAATAGTCTCGAAGAAGTTTTGGATTGTCTATATGCTTTTTACTTCCAACGGATGCCCCGAGGGAGGAAAGTCGCTATCATTACAGGACCTGGGGGACCTGCAGTCGGTACAACCGATGCCTGTCTGGACCTGGGACTGGAGGTTCCCCAACTCTCTAAGAATACAAAAAACGAGCTATATAAAGTCATTCCACCTGTTGGAACGAGTGTTGGAAACCCTGTAGACCTGAGTATTGCTTCTGCTGAAGCTCCAAAAGTCTATAGAGATGTCATCAAAATACTCGACCGTGACGAAAATGTTGATATGATGCTGGCTATAGGGAATGGGGGGAAAGAATTTGACAATACTATCATAGAGGCAATGAAAGAGTCAAAAAAGCCCCTGCTGGTGACATTAATGATGCCTATAGAATTGGTGCTCCAAGACTTTAAGTTGCTTCAAGCAAATAGCATCCCTGTTTACACTGATCCCAGAAAGGCAGCAAATGCACTGGCCAAACTTGCAAATTATGCAGAGTTTCGACGACGCTACGAAGTTTAAGAAATCGAGAGAGGCAAAACTGGAGGTAAAAGTGGAAATCATCAGAAAAGCCTTAAAAGAAGCACGAACTACACTTTCGGAACATGAGTCAAAGGAGCTTCTTCAGACATATGGAATACCAGTAACACGTGAAAAGGTAGCCAGCAATCAGCAGGAATTCATAAAAGCAATTGAAGAAATCGGGTTCCCCTTAGTCATCAAAGCCTGTGCCCCGAATTTAAGCCATAAAACAGAACATGGCTTGGTTCATATAGATATCCGCAATGAAGAGGAGGCTGTAGTCACATTTAAAGAAATCATAAATAAAGTAAAGGATCATGGTGGCAATGTACTCGTTCAGGAAATGATAAAAGGACGTAGAGAATTGGCAATAGGCCTCATAAGGGACGATCAGTTCGGGCCCTGTGTGATGTTTGGCCTCGGAGGTATTTTCACAGAAGTTCTTAAAGATATTTCTTTTCGAGTAGCTCCAATCGAAAAGTATGACGCACTGGACATGATGTATGAAATAAAAGCACGAAGAATATTGGGCACCATGCGGGGCATGCCGGCTGCAGATTTAGATCAAATTGCTGATATCTTGATTAAGGTGGGAACCATCGGCCTTGAGCAGGAGAAAGTAAAGGAAATCGATATTAATCCTATTATTCTTACCGGAAGCCGACCTATAGCTGTTGACGCTTTGGTTGTATTGAGTCGATAAGACTTAAGAATCCATGAGAAAAAGGCCTAAATGGGAGGAACTAGTATCTCGTAGCTTGGGTGAGTTCTTGACGTTTCTTTATATTAACCTGAAACCTGCGTGAAAACTATGCATTGGGTTATCACATATTTCTATTAGATGTGTCTCTGGTGTCGCCAGAGAGTGCAATTTATGGTTTATAAAACTGGGTTTTAGACTATAATGCTAACATACCTTTTAGGTAGGTTAGCATTATGCCAAAAAAGAAGGTAAAATAAACGAGACATTTCATCTCCGAGCCTTTTTACAGGGTTAAGAGTCACTTGGTTACATCGCTAACATTATAGTTTTCACGCAGAATTCAGGTTAAAGGCGGCGCTTCACCACCGCATAACGTTGTTCTAGATCCTCATTCTGCTCACGGCGGTGAATATTGTTATAATGGGGATATATCTATTCCAAGTATTACAATGGGTATATCAAAGATGGGCCTCAAATACTGGAACTCCTTAAATGCTTTTTCAAAATGCATCATTCCAGAGTATGTCTTTCGTCCCCGTTGCAAAGCTTTTTGTTTACCGATTTCACACAATATATTTGCAAATCCCAGGGTCGGGGTTATCAGTGCTCCTAAATGGATCTGCTTTGAGAAATATGAAAGCATGAATTTTATATAATCTTGGTAGTATGACCTTGCATTGCCAAATTCAACTTCGACCTGAAGGGCAGCCTTTCTATAATCATACTTCAAGTTAAGTTCTGAAATTACCTTTCCCTCTTTTTGCCAACTCAATGCTGAAAATCCCCTTTCAATTTCGCGG
>Ga0256868_10000046_pt1 | contig 70836 bp, 75 predicted proteins | sample RVTome_13_FD_187341 | JGI IMG/M metagenome (GOLD analysis project Ga0256868, IMG submission 187341) | Soil microbial communities from uranium-contaminated site in the Upper Colorado River Basin, Wyoming, United States - RVT92D227 HiSeq ...
TCCGGTGAAATTAAGATTACCCGCGATTGGTACGGTGCGGGCACATCGATTGCCCTCTCAGGCGACATCGCCGATCAAGTTTTTGACTTTGGAGGCGCTTGGGCTTATACCGACGGTCTGGCGTCCACTCTGACGGCGGTGGATGTTTTTACTCCCTCCTATGGTGGGACGTCCATCACCACAAACCTCCAGGCAGAAGCGGATGAAGATACCGGTCTCATGACCAATCTCTCGGGATTGGGCAACGGAGGCGTCACCATCTATGCGCCGCCCAGCACGGCCAATCCACCGGGCGGTCTAGCCGCCGGCGAGCTGGTTGTCGAGACGGAAGACACAAACCACGCCACCTCGATTGTGACCTACGATTCGCTCGGAGCGGAGCATGTCATTACCTTCACCTTCACCAAGACCGCCGATGCCAATGTCTGGAACTGGGAAGCCGAGGTGGATGAACCGGCTCAGACGGTGAGCGGCAATACCGGCACCATCACCTTCAATGAGGACGGCTCGCTGCAGTCGTTCGATTATGATAGTGGCGGCATGAGCTTCGTCTTTAACCCGAACAATGGCGCGGAAGGCGCCGTCAGCGTGGCTCTGGATGCGGGCACCATCGGGGGCGTGGATGGAATCACCCAGTTCGCCAGCCCCACAACGACGATCGCGCAGACTCAGGACGGCTACGGCATGGGGGATTTGACGAACATCTTTATAGATCAGAACGGCACCATCATCGGATCCTTCAGCAACGATCAGAATATAACACTGGCTCAGATCGTTCTGGGGGGATTCCATAATCCCCAGGGACTCTTGAAAGAGGGCGGCAACCTCTACCGGCTCAGCGCCAATTCCGGAGATCCGATCTATGGCCTGGCCGAAGTGGATTTCGGGTCTACGGTGAATTCCGGCTATATCGAGATGTCCAACGTGGAAATGGCCAAAGAGTTCGCCGACATGATCATCGCTCAGAGAGGTTTTCAGGCCTCGGCGCGGGTGATCACGACGGCCGATCAGATGCTGCAAGAAGTTGTGAGTCTGAAGAGATAGGATGGAGGCAGGATAGGGGCGAGGCTCGCCTCGCCCCTACCATCAATTTTCTGGAGTGTCCACGATGATTGAGCTAACCAAGTTGAACGGTTCCAGACTGGTGATCAACAGCGACTTAATCGAGTTCGTGGAGGCTCTGCCGGATTCGCTGATCACCTTGACGACCGGCAAGAAGATCATGGTGCAGGAGAAAATCCCCGAAATCATCGCGGCCGTGGTGAGCTTTCGGCGCATGATCAACCAAAGGCCCGAACAGTCAATGGATCGCACTCCGGATCCTGAGGCGTTGAAGGACGCTTAGAGATCCTGCGGATCTCGGCACGACAGAGGAGTCGGCTTCAAATGAACGAAAATTCGGAAAACAGAGTGGAAGCGGAGGGCGCGGCGGCGCCCGAGGAAGCGTCCGCCAAGAAGAAGTTCAATTTGGGCAAGCTGCCCAGGATCGCGGGAATCATCGTGGCGGTTCTGGCCTTCGAAGCGTTCTCCTCGCATCTGCTGGTCAAGCGGCTATTTTTCGCCCCGCCGCCGGCGCCGAAAAGATCAGCGGAGGAAACGCAAGTTGGCGAATTTCATATTATTTCAGATTTGGTCATCAATCCGGCGGCCACGGGAGGGCGGCGGCATTTGCTGGTTTCCATCGGCCTGGAATATCATGATCCCAAGATGGAAGAAGAGCTGACGCGCCGCGATCCCCAGATCCGCGACAACCTGATAACGCTTTTGGCCAGCCAGGAGGTGAACACCCTGACGGATATCCGCTATCGCGAGAACATTCGCCATTCGTTGCTCAAGGCCGTAAATTATTACCTGGAAGTCGGCCAGGTTGAACGCCTTTATTTCGTGAAATACGTCTTTCAATAGGATGACCGGCGGACAGGCAGAGAACGAAAGGGAACGAGCTTAACAAGATACTCCTATGGACAAAATTCTGACGCAAGAAGAAATTGATGCGCTGCTCTCCAACGTGTCCAAGCCGGAGGATTCGGATGCGGGATCCCAGGACGGCCGCGCCGCCTTTCATCTGTATGATTTCAAGCATCCGGACCGGATATCTAAAGAGCAGATCCGTTCGTTGCGGACGATTCATGAGAATTTTGCCCGGCTCGCCGCCACCTACCTGAGCACCTATCTGCGCACCATGGTGGACGTCAACCTGTTAACCATAGACCAGGTCACCTATTCCGAATACACGCTTTCCCTTTCGGCGCCATCCAGCATCTACGTGTTTCACAGCGAGGGATTATCCGGCAAGATCCTGATGGAAATCTCGCCCGCCCTGCTGCTCTTCATGGTGGATCGCTTGCTGGGCGGCACCGGGGAAGCACAGGTGGAGGCGCGAGAGACCACGCTCATTGAGCAACACGTGGTGCGCGCCATTATCAATAAGAAGATCGAGATGCTGAATGAGGTCTGGAATCAGGTGGTGGACTTTCGGGCCGTGTACAGCTCTTTTGAAACGGACCCTCAATTCGTCCAGATCTCTCGCTCATCGGAAACGATCGTCATCATCTTCTTCGAAGTGCGCGTCAAGGGTTATGTTTACACAATGAATCTGGTCATTCCCTATTTCTTGCTGGAGCAGATTCTGCCGAAGCTGACCAGTCAAATGGTCATCGGCTCGACCAAGAAAAAGGCTGAAGAAGACAAGGTGATGTTGCGCCAGACCCTGAATGCGACCCGCGTTCCACTGTCCGCTCAGCTGACCAAGGCGCGCCTTTCCATCCGCGAGTTTCTGAATTTGCAGCGCAACGACGTGATACGCTTGGGCAAGAAAGTGGATGAAGTTCTGCCCATTCTGGTAGGCGGCAGGGTCAAATTCCTGGGCACGGCCGGCCGGAGCGGGCGCCAGAGCGCCGTCAAAATTCTGAGCGAAGTTTCTCAACTGGATCGGGTCTTTCATCAATAAAACCAATGGGGGGAAACCCCCGGGCGGAGGAAATGTGAGCAGCGAACGCTTTTTCCAAGATTTGCGCGGCGCCTTTCAGCCGGCGCTCAATACCATGGCCGGGGCTTTCACGGCGTCTTTGGGGCGAAATACCCTCGTGCAAATGGGCGAAATCCGCCCGGTCGAGATGGCCGAGCTGCAGGCCGATTTCCCCGGCCAGATCGTCATGATCTCGATGGACTTCCTGACGCAACCACCGGGTCAGGCCGTGTTTTTGGCTTCCACCGGATTGGCTGCCATCTGGGGGGATTTGATGCTTTCCGGCGATGGCCGGGCAGAGTTTTCAGGGGAGGCTCACCTGGACGCGACGGCCGAACTCCTGAACCAGGTCGGCGGCGCTCTGGGCCAGAATTTGAGCCAGGATCTGAATTCGAACATCGAATTGGCGGTGCGACATTGCGAACTGGCCGCGATTGCCGAAAAGGCTGAAATGCTGGAGTCCTATTTTCGCATAGATTTTTTTGTGAAACTTGATCCGCAGGGGCAGGCGCTGCTAACGCTGCTCCTATCCCCTGAGGCCGCTCAGGGGTTGCGCTCGGCGGTGGAAGGCAGAGTGAAAACCGCCGGCGACCGGCCAGCTTCCGCCGGTTCGGAGGAAGCCCTGCAGAGAAACGGTCGTCCCGAGGTGCGGCCGGCGCGCTTTGAGGATTTCGGCTCGCCCTCCAATCACAAAGGGGGAGCCACGCACAACATTGACATGTTGATGGATCTGGAGTTGCCGGTGATCATCGAGCTGGGGCGCTCTTCCATGTTCATCCGCGACATCCTCGAACTGGGGCCGGGATCCATCGTGGAACTCAATAAGCTCTCGGGCGAACCGGTGGATCTGTACGTCAACGACAAGAAATTCGCTCTGGGCGAAGTCGTGGTGATAGATGAGAATTTCGGTATTCGCATCACGGATCTGGTGAAAGTCGAAGATCGAATCCGGAGCTTGAAATGAGAAAGAGCAGCCGCTGGTTCCTGGGGCTGATGATCTTCCTGCCGGTCTGGGGCACCATGATCGCCCGAGCCGCGGGAGAATCGCCGGCGAATGCGCCCGATCTCGGTCTTTCTTCTCTTAAAGCCGTTGTGGCACTGTTCGTGGTGCTGGCGTTGATTTTGGGAGCGGCCTGGGCAGCGCGGCGTTTTCTGCCTTTTCTGCCCAAAAATCCGCAGAAAGGCGATCAAATCCAGATCCTCTCCGTGCGTGCGCTGGGTTCCCGAAAATCACTTCATTTGGTGCAGGTCGAAGGCCGCCGCCTGCTGGTCGGCTCCACCGACACGAACATCAACCTGATTAAGGATTTGGAAAAGCCCTCGTAGCGAAGCGGCAGTGAATTCCGCATTTTAATTGACCAGAGCATGTCTCACAAATCCGTTCATATTGAAATCAGCCCCTCGCGCATGAGGGCGTTCGTCACGGTCCGGCCGGAAGCCGGCCTGGTTCCGGAGGGCGCCGCGATTTGGGAAAATCTGATCGAAACGGAGCTGCGCTCCAGCGGCGTGATCTATGGGATTGACCGCGAAGCCATCGCGGATCTGGTCAAGAATCAAAAATGGGGTGAGAAAATCGTTCTGGCGAAAGGCGCGGAGCCCGTGCCGGGCGAGCATGGACGGGTGGAATATCTTTTCGATGTTTCCCGGAAAGCCAAACCCAAGCAAACGGAAGACGGCAAAGTGGATTATCGCGAAATAAACTTGATTCAAGTGGTCTACAAGGATGATTTGCTCGCGCGTTTAATACCGCCCAAGGAGGGGATTCCGGGCAAGACGATCGAGGGGAAAGACGTGCCGGCGCGCGCCGGCTTGGCGGCGATTTTGCAAGGCGGCCTGAACACCTACTTCAGCGACGCCCAGAAACGTGAACTGCGCGCCATGACGGCCGGCTCTGTTTCACTCCAGCGCGGCATGGTGCAGGTGGACAGCACCCTGACGGTGGACGGCCATGTGGATTTCAGCAGCGGAAATTTGGATTTCACCGGCGATATCATTATTCGCGGCGACGTCAAATCCGGCTTTCGAGTGAAGACGGCGGGTAACATTGAAGTCCATGGGGTTGTCGAGGATGCGCTGGTGGAGGCGGGCAAGGACGTCTTGATTAAAGGGGGCTTTGAGGGCAGCGGACGCGGGATCATCCGCGCGGGAGGCAAGGTACATGTGAAATTCGTCGAAAATCAAACGGTGATGGCTCAGGGTTCGATTCATGTGGGCGAACTGCTTCTCCATGCTGAGATTGAGGCGGGGGAAAGCGTCTATCTGACGTCGGGCAAGGGCGCGATTATCGGCGGCCATGTGAAGGCTCGAGAGGCGATCACCGCAAAAGTCCTCGGTAACTCCCAAAACGCCCCTACTACGGTGGAAATCTTGCTCGAGTCGTCATCGCCGGAAGAGCAAATATCCCCGGCGAATCTGGCAAATCGGCGGGTGGAATTGGCGGTCATGCAGGAGGAAATCCTGAGCCTTAAGACGTCCCTGGAGGCGCTGCAACGGCAGAAGTTGAGCGACAAGTCGCAGGCGGCGGGAGGCGAGCTGGAAATGCGAAAACTCGTCGGAAGGCTTCAGCCGCTCAGGGATTCCTATGATAAAAAGAGGCAGGAACTTCAAATGCTCGAAAGGAGGATCGCCGAAAAGCGAAAAACAGGGATTGTCACCGTCACCCAGAGAATCTTTCCGGGCGTGCAGGTTATCATCGGCGAGGAATGTCATCGGATTGATGAAGTCTGCGGCGCCACCACCCTCAAACCATCGGAGCCAGAGCTTGTTTCCAACTCGGCGGTCCCGGCTTAGGATTGCTCTCCCCTTTTGGATCTTAGGGCCGGCGCTGACAGCCAAAGCGCAGGTGGTGCTCCCCAAAATCACGGTGGGCATAGATCGCGCCGCCAGCACGGAAGATCTTTCCGTGACTCTGCAAATTCTCCTCTTCATGACCATTCTGGCGCTGGCGCCTTCGATCCTGGTCATGATGACGTCCTTCACTCGCATTATCCTCGTTCTGCATTTTTTGCGCCAGGCGTTGGGAACGCAGCAGATGCCGCCCAATCAGATCGTGATCGGGCTGGCTCTGTTCCTGACTTTTTTTGTGATGACCCCGACCATAGATCGCATCTACGACAACGCCTGGCAGCCTCTCAAGGCCGAGCAGATCACGACCCAGCAGGCCCTGGACAGCGCTGCCGTCGCCCTCAAGGATTTCATGCTGGCTCAAACCCGGCCCAAAGACCTGGCCCTGTTCGTCGGCCTGGCGAAAATGGAAAAACCGCAAACGCCTCGCGACTTGCCGCTGCGAGTCGTCATCCCCGGGTTCATCATCAGCGAGCTGCGCATTGGCTTCCAGATCGGATTCCTGATCTACCTGCCGTTTTTGATTATTGACATGGTGGTCGCCTCCGTCTTGATGTCCATGGGGATGCTCATGTTGCCCCCGATCATGATTTCTCTGCCCTTTAAACTCCTGCTGTTCGTCCTGGTGGACGGCTGGTATCTGATGATTCAATCACTGATTCAGGGCTTTTCGGGGGCGCCATGACCGAGCAGATGGCTGTGGAGATTTGCAAGGAAGCGGTCTGGACCACCCTGCTGGTGGCCGCCCCCATGCTGATCGCCGGTTTGATCGTCGGCATGGCGGTTTCGATTTTTCAATCCGTGACTCAGATTCACGAGATGACGTTGACCTTCATTCCCAAAATCCTGGCCGTGGTCGGCGTTCTCATTCTGACGCTGCCCTGGATTATCCGGGTGTTGCTGTCCTACACCACCGAACTATTTGCGGTTATCGGAAACCTGAGGTGAAGCCGGAGATCCCCGTCGTGACAGTTGATGCGCCCAAAAGACTGGATAGTCCACGTCCCCCGCCGCCGGTGGCCGGGGAGCTGCGCAAGCGGATCCTGGTGGTGGACGATGAAGCCACCATCCTCCAGGTTATCACTCAGGCCATGGAGTTCAAGGGCTACGCTGTGCGTCCCGCGACGGAAGCTCAGGAGGCTCTACGCCTGTTTCGCGAAGAGGGCGATTTCGACGTGGTGATCACGGATTTGGTGCTGCCCGGTATTTCGGGAATCGAATTGCTGGATGAGTTCAAGAAACTGGATCCCACCTGTGAAGTGCTCGTTCTGACGGGCTTCGGATCTTCCGATAAAGCCGTGGAGGCGCTGCGGCGCGGCGCCTATGATTACCTCAAAAAACCGACCAATATTGATGAGCTTTTTATCGCCGTGGAAAAGGCCATCGAAAAGAAAAAACTAACCCTGGAAAACCTCAATTATCGGATGCGGCTGGAAAGACTGGTGGAAGAGAGATCGCAGGAGCTGCTGAAGACCCAGAAATTTCTGCATTCGGTATTAGAGGCTTCCACCGAATATTTCATTGTCGCCAGCGATGCGGAGGGGAAAATATCCCTTTTCAACAGCGGAGCAGAACGTCTCTTCGGCTACCAGCGCGAGGAAGTTCGAGGAAAGAAAGCCATTCTCTTCTTCTCGGGGAAAGAGGACGGCAACCTGTCCCACCAGGGATCGCCGCTCCTCGAGAAGAGCATGATTGATGAGGCGCATAATGTGGTGACCCGGGAGGGCCGCGAAATCACGGTTTCCTTGACTATCATGCCGATTTTAAGCGAAGGGGGCCAAACGGCGGGCTATATCTGGATGGGCAAGGACATTACGGAGCAGCTTTTGATGCAGGCCAAACTTCGGGACTATGCCTTGAATCTGGAGAAACTGGTTGCGGAAAGGACCGGTGAAATTCAGGAGCGCCATCGCGAGCTGGAAGAGACCCTTCATCAATTGAACAGCACGCAGACGCAGTTGCTGCAGTCCGACAAAATGGCCACCATCGGCCAGCTGGCCGCCGGCGTGGCTCATGAAATCAACAATCCCATCGGTTTCATTAATTCCAATCTGAGCACCCTGAAAAAGTACCTGCTGAATATCAAGGATTATTGCCGCGCCGCCGATCGGGTTCTGGATGAAGGCAGTGCCGAGGCGGTGGAGGCGCTTCGCCAGCTTAAGAAATTCAAGAAAATTGATTTCATCATGGACGACGTCAGCTCGGTCATCGAGGAGTCCATCGAAGGAACGGATCGAGTGAAAACCATCGTCCAGGATTTGAAGGATTTTTCGCATCAAGATCATGGCAAAATGGTCGAGTATGATTTGAATCGCTGCGTCAAGTCCACGCTAAATATTGTCTCGAACGAGCTCAAGTATAAAGCCGAAATTATCCAGGAGTTGGGCCAGCTCCCGCTGGTGAAGTGCTATCCGCAGCAGTTGAATCAAGTGATCATGAATCTCCTGGTGAACGCGGCGCACGCCATCGAAGGGCGCGGGACGATCACGGTGCGGACCTATGCGGAGGCCGAAGAGGCCGTCATCGAGATCAGCGATACGGGCATCGGCATCTCCCAGGACCATCTGAAGAAAATCTTCGAGCCTTTTTTTACCACTAAAGAGACCGGCAAAGGAACCGGCCTGGGACTGTCGGTCAGCTACGGCATTGTATCCCGGCATGGCGGTCAGATTCTGGTGGAGAGCCGGGTGGGGCGCGGGACCACCTTTTGGGTGCGCCTGCCGCGCCGAGGCCCGGACGCCGGTTCCTCCGAGACCCAGGAAGCGACACTGGCGGAAATGGCATGAACCCGGCCCGAATACTGCTGATTGACGACGAACCGAATATCATTCGGGCGTTGCGGCGACTCTTCTTCGATGAAGATTACCAGGTATGTAGCGCTTCGTCCGGTGAAGAGGGATTGGAGATCTTGCGCTCCGCCGAGGTTGACCTGATCATCGCGGACTACCGTATGAGCGGGATGAACGGGATCGAATTCTTTCGCCATGCGCGCCAAGTTCAACCCGACGCGCTGCGCATTATTCTTTCGGGCTATGCGGAAATTCGTACTCTGACCGAGGCGATCAATGAAGGCCATATTTATCGTTTCATCTTCAAACCCTGGAACGATGAGGAACTGAAAAGCACGGTTCAACTGGCTCTTGAGCAACAGTGGCTCAGGCTGGAGAATCGCGGCCTGGCAATCGAGTTGCAGCGCAAGAATGAACAACTGCATGATTTCAATCGGCAGCTCGAGCTGCAGGTCCAGCAGCGTACGCGTGAACTGCTCATTCAAAATCAAGTGCTGTCGGTCTCGCAGGAAATTCTGGAATTGGTGCCGGTCGGCGTCGTGGGTTTCAGCGGCGATGGCGTGGTCGTGGTCATGAACTGGTTGGCGCGCGATCACTTTGAGCGCGGCGTCGGTCGAATGCTTGAAGAGGTGCTGCCCGGAAATTTGGCGGCCCATTGCCGCGAGCTATCAAGAAATCCGACGGGCGCCTTTTCAGTTTGCGTGGAGATCAAAAACCGGGTGTATCAGGTTGACATTCACCACCTCGCTCAGGCAGAAAAAGTGCACGGCGGAGTCCTGATTTTCTATCATCCGGACCTCGTGGCGGAGGAATTGCCGGCGTCCTTGCGGTTGCTGACCGATCCAACACCAAATTGACCATCCTCGATTGATTGGCCGCGCGCGCCCCATCAAGCCAAGAAGAACGGAGTGACGTTGGAGCTTTCCCTGGAGCTGGCCCTGCGTTGGACGCTGGTGTTCTTGCGAGTGGCAACGGCATTGGCGGTCATGCCGGTTTTCGGCTATCGCGGTCTGGCCCTGCCTGTCAAGGCAGGCCTGGCTGCATTTGTAGCGCTGTTATTGCTGCCCACGATTACCCTGGCCGGCGGGACAGATTTGGGCCGCATGGGGCTGCCGACCTTTATGGGGCTGGCACTGCCCGAGATCCTTGCCGGGCTGGTCCTGGGCATGACGACGCACTTCCTCTTTTATGGCGTGGAAATGGCCGGTCAACTGATCGGCATTCAGATGGGATTCGGCATCGTCGCCGTGCTCGATCCCATGACGGAGACTCAGGTTTCCATCATCAGTCAGCTGCAGTATCTTTTTGCCATTTTAATTTTTTTATCTTTTAATGGTCATCATTTTCTCCTGGAAGGTCTGGCGAAGAGCTATTCGGCAGCTCCTTTGGGCGGAGTGAGCCTGTCATCGGGCCTGGTCGAAACTGTCGTCAGGTTGGCCGGTGATATTTTTGTGGCCGCCTTCAAGATCGCCGCTCCGGTCACGGCGGCGCTGCTTCTGACGGAGGTCGCCCTGGGCATCCTCGCCCGCACGGTGCCGCAAATGAATATCTTCATCGTCGGTTTTCCTTTGAAAATCGGCGTCGGATTGCTGGCCCTGGCGCTGTCCTGGCCGTTGCTTTCATACGTCTTAAAAATGCTCTGGAAGAGTTTTCAAGGGGACTGGGAGACGATCATCGGATTGCTGGGGCGCTGAGCCCCTTTTTCCGAATTGCCATGATGCGTTATTGCTGAGATTGGTTACCTGAATAGAGACACCAGGCGATGGCTGAATCGAAGGAATCCTTCCAGGAGAAAACAGAGCAACCGACTGGCCGCCGGCGCCGCCAAGCTCGCAAAAAAGGCCAGGTCGTCAAGTCGGTTGAAGTCAACTCGGCTTTGATCTTGCTGGGTGGGCTGGTATCTCTGACCGTCTTCGGCGGCTATATGCTCTCGCGTATGATGGCCGCTAACCGCTTCATCTTCAGCCAGCTTTCCAGCATCCAACTTACCCCGGAAACCCTGCAGGGACAATTCTTAAGCGGCGCACTTCTCTGGGTGAGCATACTGGCTCCCCTGCTGATATCCATCGTCATAATCGGCCTGGCGGCTAACATTCTGCAATCCGGGCTTCTATTCGCCAGCGAATCCATCAAGCCCAAGTTTTCCAATCTGAACCCGATAAAGGGCATTAAGCGCCTGGGTTCCAAGCGCTCACTGGTAGAGCTGCTCAAGGGAATTCTGAAAATCGCCATTGTCGGCTGGATAGGCTATTTGACGTTGGCGGGCTTGAGCCGCGAGATGGTGCCACTCATGGATCGCTCGGTTTGGGATATTTTCCAGTGGATCTGCTCAGGAATTCTAAGAGTCGGCTATCGCACGATCATCGTTCTGGTCATCTTGGCGATCCTGGACTACGCCTATCAGCGCTGGGAGCATATCCAGTCTTTGAAGATGACCAAGCAAGAGGTCAAGGACGAACACCGTCAGGCCGAAGGCGATCCGCAGGTGAAATCGAAAATCCGCTCGATTCAACTGCGAACGGCTTTGCGCCGCATGATGAAGGATGTCCATAAGGCCGATGTGGTCATCACCAATCCCACGGAGATCGCCATTGCGCTCTCCTATGTGCCGGAGAAGATGTCCGCGCCTATCGTGTTGGCCAAGGGGAAGCGGTTAATCGCCGAGCGCATTCGCGAGATCGCCCGGCAGCATGAAATCCCTCTGGTGGAGAATAAACCGCTGGCTCAGGCGCTCTACAAGGCGGCGGATGTCGGCCAGGAGATCCCGGGCAATTTCTACCAGGCAGTGGCGGAAATTCTGGCCTATGTTTACCGCCTAAGAGGCGAAAATGCAGAGATTTATGGCGAAGCCATCACTTCGTGACGATTAGGTTTCTCCGAAGGAGTCCGCCGCGGCGGATAGGCACGTTACTTGCTCTGAGGGATCAAGGGTAAGAGTTCAGGGAAGCATTGTCCCGTTAGGGATGTCTATGGCAAAGGGCCACTCAATCCGCCCCGGCGGATCAGGGGGCAAACCGGGTCCTCAATTAGCGGGGCCATTGAGCCGCTTTACGCGACTTTCCGACATCGCTCTGGCGCTGGGGGTGATCGGGATTATCGTTCTGCTCGTGATCCCGATTCCGACTCAGCTGTTGGATCTGTTGTTGGCTCTAAATCTGACGGTGGCGGTCATCATCATCATGGTGGCCATGTACGTAGAGGAGCCGCTCTCCTTTTCGGTCTTCCCCGGGCTGCTGTTGGTGGTGACGCTTTTCCGGCTGGCGCTGAACGTGGCAGCCACGCGGCTGATTTTGGGCGAGGCCTACGCGGGGACGATCATTCAGGCCTTCGGGAGCTTTGTGGTGGCGGGGAACTACGTGGTGGGCCTGGTGATCTTTTTGATTTTGAACGTGATCAACTTCGTGGTGATCACCAAGGGTTCCGGCCGGATTGCGGAGGTGGCGGCGCGCTTCACCCTGGACGCCATGCCGGGCAAGCAGATGGCCATAGACGCGGATTTGAACAACGGCCTGATTGACGAGACCGAGGCCAAGGAGCGACGCGAAAAGATATCGCGGGAGGCCGATTTTTACGGCGCCATGGACGGCGCCTCCAAATTCGTGCGCGGCGACGCCATCGCCGGACTGCTGATCACCGGCATCAATATCGTGGGCGGGTTGATCATCGGCATGCTGCAGATGGGGATGCGGCCGGAGCAGGCGCTTTCCACCTACACCATCTTGACGGTGGGCGATGGGCTGGTGGCGCAGATCCCGGCGCTGGTCATCTCCACTTCGGCGGGCATCATCGTTTCGCGGGCGGCTTCGCGGGCCAATTTGGGGCAGGAGATCAGCAAGCAGTTGCTGCAGCAGCCGAGGCCGCTCTTTTTGGCGGCGGGGGTGTTAGGATTTTTCGCGTTGATGCCGGGGCTACCGACGCTGCCGTTCTTGGTGCTGGCAGGCACGAGCGCCTTTTTGGGGACGCAAGTTAATACCGCCGAGAAGACAGCCAAGCTTCAGGCCGCAGAACAGCAACGGAAATCCAAGACCAGGAAAGATACCGAACGCATTGAAGACTATTTGGCCGTGGATGCCCTCGAGCTGGAGATCGGCTATGGACTCATCCCTCTGGTGGATGCGGAACATGACGGCGACCTGCTGAACCGCATTACCCTGATCCGCAAGCAACAGGCCATCGCGTTGGGAATGGTGATTCCGCCGATTCGGATCCGGGACAACGTGCAGTTGAAGCCGCAGCAGTACCGGATCAAGATCCGGGGGAACGAAATCGCCACGGGGGAGCTGCAAACGGGCCATTGCCTGGCGCTGAACCCCGGAACCGCCAAGGCGAAGCTGCGGGGCATCGCCACCAAGGAGCCGACCTACGGGTTGCCGGCGGTCTGGATCGCAGCGGACGATAAGGCTCGGGCGGAGGAGCTGGGTTACACAGTGGTGGAGCCGGCGGCGGTCTTGGCGACTCATCTGGTGGAATTGTTGAAGCAAAACGCCCATAAGATCTTATCCCGGGAAGAGACGAAGGCGCTGGTCGAGAATTTCAAGAAGGGGAACGCGACGGTGGTAGATGAGCTGATTCCGAATGTGCTCGGCTACGGCGCGGTGCATAAAGTCCTCCAGAAGTTGTTGAAGGAGGGGATACCGATTCGCGATCTGGGGACGATTCTGGAGACTCTGGCGGACTACGGCACGTTGACCAAGGATCCCGATATTTTGACGGAATACGTGCGCTACAGCCTGTCCCCTACCATCACACAGAAATATCAGCATGATGACGGGCGCATCTGGGCGATGACGGTGGATCCCGGTTTGGAAAGCACGCTGGCGAGTAGTTGCAAGGGCGAAGCGCGCCTCGCCCCAATCCTGCCGCCGTCCCTGTTGAACGCGATTTATCAGCAACTAAGCCGCCACGTGCAGGAGATGCAAGCTCAGGGGCGCATTCCTATCCTGGTTTGTTCGCCCACCATCCGCGCGGCGCTACGCCGGCTGGTAGAACCGGTTCTGCCACAATTGACGGTGCTGTCCTACGGCGAGCTCTTAGTAAATGCTGAAGTGGAATCGGTCGGGTTGCTAACCCCTACGGGAGCTGAGATCACCAAGGGGCAGGCCGTGAAGGGGCAAGCCGTCGCGGCTTAGGGGGTATGATACCATCATGAGGTCAAATTATAAATGAACCAGACGAGAGCGGCCACCGCTCAAGAACGTCCACCAGGGCGGACTGGACTACCGGACGCTGGCGTCAATCTTTGGGGGGGGACGCCGCCTATCCCATTAACGAGGCCTATGAAGATCAAGAAATTCGTCGCTCCCAGCATGAGCGAATGCCTTCTGAAGGTCAAGAAGGAGTTGGGCGAAGACGCCGTTATCCTGGACAGCCGCAAGATCCCTCGCGGCGGGCCTTTCAGCTTCCTGCTGACCGATTTGATCGAGGTAGTGGCGTCCACTGATGGTGAGGCAGCCTATTCGCGGCGGGGGATCGTCTCCAGGAGAGCAGATGGAACTGGCGTTCGGTATGCCCCATCATCCTCCGCAAGGAGTCCTTCGGACAAGCAGACCAGAGATTGGACCGCCACTCCGCCGCAGGCGGATTCAGAGGCCTTCGGGGATGGACATTTGCCAAGAGACCGCAGCCGGAGTCCTTCGAATAGCAATGGTTCAGTCTCCTTGCTGGGAGGCGGTAGCCCGGGACCGGTGCGGTCTTCAAAGTCCCAACGGATCCCTTCCGGAGATGCCCCCGTGATAGCGGATAAGGGGGAAAGTGGACTTTCAGCGAAATTATGGCCCGGCGCGTCCGATAGAATGCCTACGGGAGCTGAGTTCGCGCTGCTAACGGACGACATCCGTGGTCTGAAAGAGGGCTTAGCGCAAATCGCCGATCATCTGCGGTTTCGGCAACTGCCCAGTCTGCCGGTGGAGTTGGAGATTCTGCATAGGAATCTGTTAGATAACGGCGTCGAGGACCGGGTGGCCGGGAGCATCACGCAGGAGCTGACGCTGCAGCTCAGCGGCGGCGATTTTGAGGACCGCCAGTTGTTGCAAAGCGCATTTTACGAGCGGATTGGCAAGATCCTCAAGGTGGCGCCATTAATGGCCTTGGGTGCGGCGGGGGGCGGCGCCGGAGTCCCGGGACGCGGCCAAGGCGCCCGGGTGATCGCTCTGGTGGGTCCCACGGGGGTGGGCAAGACGACGACGCTGGCGAAGATGGCGACGCATGGGCAGATTTTCGGTCGGCGGCGGGTGGCTCTGGTGTCGGCGGACACGTATCGTATTGCGGCGGTGGAGCAGTTGAAGACGTTCGCGGCGATCGCGAATATCCCCATGGAGGCGGTGTACCGGCCGGCGGACATCCGGCCGGTGATCGAGCGGTTCGGGCATTATGACGTGGTGCTGATTGATACGGCGGGGCGCAGTCCGAACGATCGGGGGCAGATGAATGATCTGTTGGCTTTCATGGAATACGCTCGGCCGGACGAGGTGCATTTAGTGCTTTCGATGGGCACGCGGCTGGAAGATCAATTGGATGTGATCCGCAAGTTCGAGGGGGTGCGCGCGGCGCGGCTGGTTTTTACAAAATTAGATGAGACGACCAGTTACGGGGGTATTTTAAACGTCTGCTTTGAGATGGGGCAGTCCATCTCAGGCGGATCGGCTCCGGGGATGCCGATGCGCCCGGTGTCTGCTCTGACCTGCGGACAGAATGTGCCGGATGATATCATCTGCCCGACGCAGATGCAGCTCACCCGGCTGGTGAGCGAACGGGGATTTTACCTGTCGGGATTGGCTTGCCTCGCCACCGAGGGTCCCTTCGGGAAGGGGGGGAATTCGATTTGAGATTCGAGAATTCTGTCCGAGGGTCCGAAAGGACTCCTTCGGAGACTCCTGCTGGAGAATTTTGCCCGCAAGTGTTGAGCCGATCCGCCTGCGGCGGACTTCGGGAGATGATATGATGCAGAACCGCGGAGGATCTCTTCGAGACCAGGCGTCGAAATTGCGGGATATGGTCCACCGCGGCGGACTAAAGAGACGAACGGAGGAGTCCGCCACCGGCGGACGGCCGGTGCGGCGTATCGCGGTGACATCGGGGAAGGGGGGCGTGGGGAAGTCGAACATCAGCCTGAACCTGGGGCTCTGTTTTCAGCGGTTGCATCGCCGGGCGCTGTTAGTGGACGCCGACGCGAATCTGGCGAATATAGACATTCTGTTGGGGATCAATCCCCGCTGGACGCTGGCGGATGTGATTCTGGGGGGCAAATTTCTGGGGGACATTCTTTTGGACGGGCCGGAGGGCTTGCGCATTCTGCCGGCAGGATCGGGGGTGGTGGAGATGGTGGGGTTGGATGAGGTGGTGGCGGATCGCACGCTGCGGGCTCTGGCGGATTTAGAGCGCGGGCTGGATGTGATCATCCTGGACACGGGGGCGGGGATATCGGAGGGGGTGGTGGAATTGGCCAGCGCCTCGGACGAGGTGATCGTGGTGACCACGCCGGAGCCAACGGCGATCACGGATGCGTATGCGGCCATCAAGGTGATTACGGCGCGCAACGTGGCGGTGCGGCTGCATCTTTTGGTGAACTTCGCTCGCAGCCGAGAAGAAGCGGAAGAGGTGGCTCGCAAGATTAAGTTGGTGGTGGAGAACTATTTGAGCTTGAGCGTGGAATCGTTGGGCTACCTGCCTCAGGATGCGCATTTGCCTCAGGCGGTCAGCCGTCAGACTCCGCTGCTGCAGGCGTTTCCGCGCAGCCCGGCGGCGGTGGCCTTGATGGGAATAGCGCGGCGGCTTTTGAGGATGTCCGAAAGGACCCCTTTAGGACCTCCCCAGGCTCGCGAAAGTGGGGATGGCAGTCCCGAAGGGAGCTTTGGGGCCAGTTCTCTATTTCGACAACTTCTTCCTCGCTCTATGAAGATGGCGTAGTCCATCTCCGGGTGGGTGACGGATCACAAATTGATAAGGTGACGGACTAGAGAGGGACAAATAGGGTTGCCAAAATATGGCTGAAAATTTAGCGGCCGAAAAAAAGAGGGGGACAGGGGAAAAGGCTGTGAAGGCCCCGAAGGGGGGCTTCGCTCGGCGTTCGACTCGGGGACTCAGTCCGAAAGTCCGAGAGGATCCCTTCGGGAGATCCGCCGCGGCGGACTCGCGGCGATACTCATCAGGGCTGGTTGCCGAAGGGGTGCCGGTTCGGAGCAAAGGGCCTTCCGTGGCAGCCCTGGCGGCTTTGATGACCCTGGCGGCCTGTCTGTGGTTTGACGTCGAACTGAGCTCGGCCCTGTTTCGCTCGGTGCTAGTCTATTTGGGTGTCTCCTTGATGGCGCTGCTTTACCGGGTGATCCTGAGTCATTATCTGAGCGTCTCCCAGGAACGCGCCCAGCAGGAATTTCTGGAGCGCGTGCAGCGCGAAGCCGAATCCGCCGTGGCGGACCAACGGGAGGCTCAGGCCGAGGCAGCGCGAGCGAAGTCGCAGGGGATCCCTTCGGGACCCGCTCCCGCCGCGGGTTCTCCAGCATCCCCGGAGGGCAAAGTCCCAAAGGGAGGCCCGGCTCCTGGCCCAAAACCACAAAGATCCCCAAGGCCTCAAGGGGAGGCTTCCGCCGAGCCAAAGAGCAGCGCCGTCACGAGTCCTACGGATAAAGCGGTGGAAACGGCATAGAAGCGCTCCCATCCGCCTTAAGCGGATCCGGGATAAAGCCCTGAAAGGGTTCCCCGCGACATGGAAAAACAGCAGAATTCACTGAAGAATTCTCCCCGAGAGTCATCGGCCAGAAGTCCTTCGGATTTTCGGACATTAGGACTCTGGCAGGAATATAGAAAGACTCAGGATACTCGCGTTCGGGGGGACCTGCGCGAGAAGCTGGTGCTGATTTATCTCCCGCTGGTGAAGGCTGCCGCCCTGAGGATGAAGCACTCCTTGCCGCAGTCGGTGCAGGTGGACGACCTGGAAAGCGCCGGAGCGCGCGGATTGATTCAATCGGTTGAGGGATACGATCCGGAACGCGGGATCCGTTTCGAAAGCTACGCCAGCCTCCGCATCCGCGGAGCCATGCTGGATGGGCTGCGCGAGTTGGATTGGCTGCCGCGTTCGCTGCGCGGCAAGGTCAAATCGCTGGAGCGGGCCATGGGGTCCTGTGAAGCGAAGCTCGGAAACATCCCCGAGGATGAGGACGTGGCCCAGGAGATGGGATTATCTCTGGCGGAGTACCACGAATTGCTGGAAGAGGTCGGATCCATCCAGATCGTCTCGCTGGACACCGAACCGGCACAAGCTGAGGGCGAAGGGAGCTTCCACGACGTCATTCCCGACGCCGATTATGAAAATCCGCTGGTGAAGATCGAACGCGAAGAGCAGCGGCGGCAGGTCATGGAGTGGTTGCAGGAACTGCCGGAGCAGATGAGGCGAGTCGTGGTGCTCTATTATTATGAAGAATTAACGTTGAAAGAAATCGGCCGGGTTCTCAGTTTATCAGAATCGCGAGTCTGTCAGATACATTCGGCGGCCATTCATTCTCTGCGCGCGCGGCTGCACCAGGAGATGGTGGCTTAGCGGCTCACCTGACATTTTCGCTCGCGGCCAATCAAAACCTCACATCTGGATGAAATGGAAGACATCGTCGAACAAATGAGTGATCGCGGACAGACGGGGCTGGAAGATTCGCCATCTCTGACGTTGGAAGGGCGGGACAGCGTCCCAGGGAAGGAGTCTACGGTCATAGCTATTCAAAGGCTAATCGCTCGGGTGGAAAACCTGCCGACTCTGCCTTTGATCACTTCAGAGCTTTTGGGATGCCTCGATGACCCGGATGCCTCCGCCGCCGCGCTCGCGAATCTCATCTCCACCGACCAGGCGCTGGCGACCCGGCTGTTGCGCCTGGCCAATTCGGCCTATTACGGATTCCCGCGCCGAATCGGTACGATCAATCTGGCCGTCGTAGTTCTCGGATTCGATACCGTGCGCGATCTGTGCCTATCGCTGTTGATCACCGACTCCTTTTTCCGGCCGGCGAAGGAGATGCCCCTGGATATGGATGCCACCTGGAGGCATTCTATGGCGGCGGCCATCGCCGGCAGAATGTTGCTGAGGTCGAGCGGCGCCAACGTCCCGGGCGAGGGCTTTATCGCCGGACTGGTCCATGACATCGGCAAACTCTTCTTCGCACGCTATTTCTCGGCGGAATATTCGCAGGTGATCAGTCTTGTTCGTGAAAGCAAGCCACAGCTTCTGCTTGCCGAGGACGTAGTCTTCGGTCTGAATCATGCGATCGTCGGCGGATGGCTGCTGGACGAATGGGATCTTCCGGCGTGGCTGGTGAATTCGACGCGGGACCATCATGGCGCCGCTGCCGACGATGAGTGGGGTTTGCTGGCGCAGAATACCTGCTTCGCAGACGCTCTGGTGCGGCGCGCTGGTTATGAGGCCGGAGGGGGAGCTCCTATAGAAATATCACCCGGGATCACGTCAAGTCTGCGCCTGAAAACCACCGAAACCGGGGAAGTAGATTATTCGTATTACTTGGAGAAGCTGCAGCAAGAGATGCTGCGAGCCGGCGATTTCATCAGAGCCCTGCGAGCCGGCGGGGAATCCGAAGCGCGCGGACAGAAGGAAACGTCGAAGACATAGCAGTAGAAATTCTGAGTCCGATGTCATTAGGGATTGTATCGTGAGCTCACTCGAGGAACAATTCAGCCAGCTTCAAATCCGGGTGAGCGAATTGGAGGCGCGTCTCAACGAATTGCGCGCTTCCCGGGACCGTCTTAGCGGGACGCTGAGTGAGCTCATTAACTTCGAGGGATTGACGGAGATGGTGCGCCGTTCCTCCGAGCCCCGCACGGTTATTAAATCCCTCCGCGCCGTTTTGGCCAAATTCCTTCCCTTTGAGGACCTGGGGATTTTTCTCTTCGTCGAAGGCGGCAAAAGCCTCGAAGCGCTGGGACACGCCCCCACCGAGCTGGTTCGCGCCGCCCAGAGTCAACTTGAGGAGGGGATATTGCACTGGGTGGTGTCGGAAAGACGCCCGGTCGTGGTGCCCTGGTTGGAGAGCCTCGGTTCCCAGCCGAAAGGATCTGAGGGCAATCTGATCATCGTCCCGCTGGTAGTGGGGGATCAGCCGATTGGCGCCGGACTGCTCAGCATTTTGCGCCGCGCCGATGATCTCACACCCATCCAGATGCGGCTTCTGCATTTTATCTTTTCCCATGCCGCCGTGGCGATTCAAAATGCCTCCTTTGTGCGGGAAATGGCTGAATTGAAGGATTTCTTCTCGGGATTGCTGGAGAATGCCGGCGACGTCATCTTCGCTCTGGATCGGAGGGGCCGATTCACCTACTCGAACGCCAGCGTAGAAGAATTAGGCATGCGCAAGGAAGAGCTGCTCGGGCAGTCTTTCCAGGCGCTCTTTAAGCAAGCCGATGTGGCCAAGCGAATCAACAGCACGCTGACCCAAGGAGCCCGGCAGATTTTTGATCTGGAATTGCGCACCCGCATGTCTCGGCCGCAGCAGTTCACCGTCCATCTGGTCCCTCTGCGGAGTGAGGAGGGCGAGAAGCTTGGCGCTCTGGGCATCATGCGCAATGTCACGGAGATCAGCCGCCTGCAAAAGAAGCTGCTGGAATCCGAAAGGTTGGCGGCCTACACGCAGACCGTCATCACCTTGAATCACGAAATCAACAATCCGCTGACGACCGTATTGGGAAACCTCTTCTTGCTGGAGAAAGAGACCCAGAAATACGATGACGAGAAGATCTCTTCGCGCCTGAATGTGATTCAGGCGAATTGCCAGCGGATCCAAAATGTCATCAAGAAGCTGGAGCGGATCGAAGAGCTGAAAACGATACCCTATCTTGGCGGCACCAAGATGGTTGATATCCGGGGCTCATCTGAGGACACCAATGGTTGACAGATCCTTCCTTAAAATGGCGGCGCTAATGGGGGCCCTGCTCTTGTCCTATGGTGGTGCAAGCGCCGCCAGCCAGTTGTTGTCCATGCATTCTTCCTACCACCCGAAGGAGAATTTCGCGATCTTGGTGCTGCGGTTTGACGCCAGGACGCCCCATCAATATGTAGATCTGCAGAACGGTCCCGCGGGGCTGATCACGCTCAAGAATTGCAGCATCGAAAAGGACGTCGCCACGGCTCTAAAATCCGTGAAAAACGATCTGATCCAGAAAACGGAAATAGCCAAAAGGGCTTCCGATCTGACAATATCCTTGCACTTCAGCCGAGCGGTCAAAATTAAGCTGCGCGAAACTCAAAATCCCTATAGTCTGATTCTGCACATCTCGCCGGCGGTGAATCCGAAAGCGGCGCCCAAGAAGTCACCGACAGATCGGAAAAAATCAACGTCGGCCAAAGAGCGCAACCGCTTGGCGGAGGCCGATACGTCTCTCGAGAGCGAATCGCTTTCAGATGCCGACCTGGCTCGGCAACTGGCGGTCCTTTTTGATCAAATGGGAGATTCCGCCGCTGAAGCTCAGCAATGGGAAGCCTTCTTCCGCACCCTTTGGGGCGAGGATTCGCTGCTGACGGCTGCGCCTTCGGCCCAGCCCGAAAGTCTGGTGCATGAGACGATTAGGGTACCAAGCAGCCGAGAAGCGGCCAGTCAGGAAGTGCTTCCAATGCCGCCGCGCGAACGCAAACGATTCCCCTTCGAAATGCTGCTCTCCGGACTGATAGTGATTATTGGAGCGGTGACGGTAGTTCTTTATCTGAAGCAGCGAGAGATGAATCGTGCCATCAAGGCGCTGCTGGACGATCATTCGCATGGTGAATCCTCCGGGCCGCCCAAGGCGTCTCCAAGGCTGGAGCGCACTTCACCTCTAAAATCCGACCCGCTGGGCGAAGCCGGCCGTCCCTCGGATGACACTGCGCGCGAAGTTTTGGCTTTGTATCGAACCGGCATGGCGATTCCAGCCATCGCCGAGAAAATGCAGATGGGGCAGGACGAGATCCGGCTGATTCTCAACCTCGCTCGAGAAGAAAAAACGACGGTGTCCTAAAAACACGTGAGAGTACGAGGTGTCGGCGGCGGCGCCGGGGTAAGCCGCGGCGCAACGATCATGGTTCCGGGCCAGTTAGTTCGCGGGCGCGTGCTGGCCCAACTCGGCGACGATCATTTTCTGGTCACCATCCGCGGGTATCTTCTCAATGCCGCTTCCAATCTCCCGCTCGAACCCGGGCAGCGGCTGGCCGCTCGGGTCGAAATCCAGGGGGATCGTCTTCTTCTCCGAGTTCAGGAAGATGAGACCGAAAGCGACCTTCAGGCGCCGGTCTCGGAGGATGGGGAGGACATCGAGCGAATTTTGCGGCTCCTGGGGCATCAGCCCAGCCCTCTGGATATTCGAGAATTTCAAGAGCGTCTGGATCGCTATCGTCTTTATGCCAGCTTGCCGGGACTGGAGCCTTCGGACGTCTGGATTCTCGCCATCCTCTGGACGAGAGGCATCCGCAGCGGCGCCGATTCCTTCGCGCTGCTAAGCTACTATTTGCGCGCCTGGCGCACCCCGAGCAGGGGGAAGAATTTCTGCTTTCCCGAATTCGAGGATATTCTGCCATTGCTAAAAGATGAGAGCCGGACGATGCAGACGATCAAGAACGGAGGGATGGCAGAAAATGATTCATTGATTCCCGGAATCGAGTATCGCCGCGCCGAGGCGATTCTTCGGCTTAATCGCGAGGAAGCGGCCCCGGGGCGATATGGTGAAATCACTGGAGCCGGAGACATTGGCTGCGGTCTCTTTAAGGCATCCAAAGTGTCGGATGAGCATCTGATGCGGCTGGCGGATCACCCCGTTTCGCCAGGCTTCGTGGTCGAACTAAATTGCCGGACAAAACGAATTGGCCTGAAGGCTTTTCTCCCGGCAGAGATAATGCGGTCGCCAGGGGAAGAAGTCGCGCATTTGGAGGGAGTCTGGCTGGATCAGGCCAGGTCCGCGGAGTATGAGATGGAGAGCATAGACTGGATTGAGACATACAACCTCGAGCAGATGCGCGGGGCATTCTGGCGCCACGAGGCAGGCATCCCTTTATTCGATCGCCGGGCTTAATGAAGCGGAAATTCCCATAACGCCCGACCCATTCATGAACGCAATCAAAAGCGCAAATTTTACCCTGCTGCTGGTAGATGACGATCAGGCCTTGCTGGAATCTATCATCCCGCATTGCGGTGACGCGAAGCTCTCGATTCAAACAGCCGCAAATGGCACCAAGGCGATCGAGATCGTCAATCGGGGGCCGGTTCATCTGGCTCTGGTGGACCTGCGGCTGCCGGATCTCAGCGGCATCGAAGTCCTCGAGGTGATTCAGGCGGCTCACCCGCGTTCGGTGCGTTGGTTGATGACGGGATACAGCGATTTTGAGGCGGCGGCGCGCGCCGTCAATCGCGCGGGCGTGCATCGCATTCTCCTCAAGCCCTTAAATCCGCTTCTTCTCAAATCGGCATTGCGCCAGGGGCTCGAGCACCTCCGGGCAGAACTCGAACGCGAGCAGTTGCAGACGAAACTCCGGGAAGCGAATCGGAGGCTGGCCAGCGCCCTAAGACAGCGAACCCGCGACGCCCGCAAGTTCCAGGAGGAATTACTGCGAACCAGGGCGGAGCTGGAGCGCACCTTCTGGGAACTTGTGGATTACAGCCGGTTTTCTTCGCTGGGTCTGGCAACCGGGGTGCTGGCGCATGATCTTCGCAATCCTTTAACCGTTTTATCCGGTCAACTGCAGATGCTTTCGGCCAAAGAGGCGGATGATCCATCGGTGGCCTGCCGTCTCTCTTCCATGATGCAGCAAGTGGAGAGAATTCAGGATTTGGTGAATGGATTTTCCGAATTATCTGCCGGACGGGTCGAAGGCGAGCGCGAATTTGCCATCGGCGCGGTTATCGAGGAAGCGCTGGCTTTGATTCACAAGCTCTTCAAAGCCAGAGGACTGGAAACCGTTCTGGTCGCGCACGGCGCTGCGCCCCGAGTGAAGGGAAACTACGGGCATTGGGTGCACGTCATATTCAAGCTTTTGGAATATGTCGGACAGCGATCCAGTAATTCATCCGTGGTAATAGAGGTTGGCGAAGACGAGGAGCAAGTGCGGGTGGGCATTCGGTTTGTGGCGCTCCCCACGGCTGAAATGTCCTTCAGGGAGATAATCCCGCCACGTCTCGATTCAGAATCCGAGGCATCTGATTTGCAGCGCACAGCGCATGCGGATTCGACGGTATTCTTCTTGTGTTCGCGCATTCTCGGGCAATACGGAGGTCGTTTGGAGGTGGGTTCGAGCGATAATCAAATCCTCCTGACCATCTTTTATCCGAAAATGAAGGGATCTGCCTCGAAGCATGTTCAGATTTTTGCGTCCCTGGAACAAGAAGCGTAGCCCGCCCCATCTATTATTATATAATTGACTCAGGAAACGCCATCACCTCCCCGACTCTATCAGCGCCCAGCAAGAGCATGACCAACCGATCCACCCCCACCGCAATGCCGGAGCAGGGCGGCATCTCCCCCAGCGCTGTCAAAAAGATTTCATCAATTGGATAAAGTGGCTTACCCTGTTGTCGGCGGCGCTCTAAGTCACCCTCGAATCGGCGGCGCTGTTCCTCAGAGTCGGTCAGCTCCTCAAAAGCGTTGGCAATCTCGATGCCCGCGACGTAGACCTCAAACCGCTTGGCGATGCGGGGATCGCCGGGGTGCAATTGCGCCAGCATCGCCAGCGGTGCGGGATAGTCGAGCAGGATGGTCGGCTTTCCCCTGCCCAAATGGCGATCCACTTTGTCCACCAGATCAAAATAGAACCGATCCTCATCGAAAGCTTCCAGAGGCGACCATCCGGCGTATTGGCGGAAAGCAGCATCTACGCTGAGCCGTTGCCAGGGCGGCTGAAGATTGCAGATGACTCCCCCATATTGGACTTCGTCAACATGAATGGCGGCCGATACCGCCCCAATGATCTCTTCGATCTCCTCCATCATATCTTTGAGCGAAAGCCCCGCCGCATAGAACTCCAGCATGGTAAATTCCGGATTATGCAGATCGGTGGTTTCGCCTCGGCGAAAACAGTGGGTAATTTGATAGATTCTCAAAAGCCCAGCGGACACCAATCTCTTCATGTGGAATTCCGGCGAGGTGATGAGATAGCGATCCTCGCTGCTGAAAGCCTCCAGATTCACATCGGTGCCGGGAGATCGAACCCGCAAAGGAGTCTCGACTTCGAGGTAGCCCCGCTCATCCATGGCATGGCGCAATTCCCGGAGAATTCGCGCGCGACGCATTAGATGGCTCTGCCATTTTTTTGAAGAGTGTTGAGTCATGGGTGAAGTCATGAGGATTCGGAAAATCTCTCATTCAGGATTGACAGGGATTGATTGCAGCCCTATATTGATTGCCATCGTTGCTTTGGGCAGATCCACATGCGAGCGCGGCATTTCAAGAGACTGGCGCTGATCCTGGTTTTTCTGGTTTTGGCCCTATCGGCCTGGGTGGCCGGACCAGCGATGATCATCAATCCGACCAAGCTAAAAACGCAACGGCCGGCTCAGACCGCCTTGATGAAACTGCGGCAGGATCAGGCGAAGCGCCGGGGCAGAGCCTACCGGATAGATCAGCGCTGGCTTCCCTTATCGAGAACCTCTCGATACCTGAGAGAGGCTGTACGCGTTTCCGAAGATGCCTCCTTCTGGAGCCACAACGGAATTGACTGGGAAGAGATGCGCGAGAGCTTCGAGAAAAATTGGGAAAAGAAGCAGTTCGCTCGCGGCGGATCCACCATCACCATGCAATTGGCGCGCAACCTCTATCTCACTCCTTCGAAAAATCCGTTGCGAAAGCTCCAGGAAATCCTCATCGCCTTTCGCCTGGAAAAAACGCTCAGTAAATCGCGAATTCTGGAGCTCTATCTAAACCTGATCGAGTGGGGCGATGGAATCTTCGGCGCCGAAGCGGCGGCCAGGCGATATTTCGGCAAAGCCGCCGCCGATCTCACGCCCGACGAAGCGGCCCGATTGGCGGCAGTGCTGCCCAGCCCCCTGCGGTGGGATCCTGCTTCCGAACAGAGGATCGTCCTGCGGCGGAAGAATTTGATACTCCGGCGCATGGGTCATGAAGTGAGATGAGCAATATCACAGCATTCCTCTCCGCTTGCGCATGATCCATTCCAGCGCCAGCAGACCGACAATTATCCCCAAGATGTCCCAATTCAGGAAGAAACGGCGGCTCCATTCGATGACTTTATATCGCGGTGGCACGGGGATAATTTGCGCCAATTTGGCTATGGAGTCCGCCGGCACGTAGGAGCCTCCGCTCGCATTGGAAATCTCCTCCAGGAGTGCTCGATTCTGGCTGAGAGTTTCCTTCTCGACATTATACGATTCCACCACAATGCTGCCCGAATCGGCCCCCAATGTGTCGCTTTCCCAAATAGCCAGCCCTTCATAGGTATAGCTGCCAATGGCTTCGGGCGTGAAGTCCCCTCGGTATCGCCCCAAGGCATCGGGCTCGAGGATGACCTTCGATAGGGTCGGCCCTTGCAGGAGCACTTCCATCCGCGCGCTGCTGATCGGGCGGCCATCACCGCCCAGCACGCGCGCGTCAAAATGGACAGTTTCACCGGCCGAATAGAGGCGGCGGTCCGGCGTCACCTGCACCGAGCGATTTCCGGGCGCGGTAGCCAGCCAGCGCAGCACACGTTTCAGAAAATTCATATAAAGTTCGTCGCTGCCTCCCGTCCCTATCGTCAAAAATCCCCACTTCCAGTAGCCTGATCCAAAAGTCGCCGCAAAGCGTCTCCCATTCCTATCCCAGGCCAACAGCGCCGGCCCCAGAGTTGCCCCGGTCTCAGCGTCCATTAAATTGATAAGTGTGAGTGCCTGTGCGGTTACTTTCACCGAATAATTGGGCGGACTCAATGGTGGTAGATCCGTCCACAGCGCGCTTTCGGCGGTTTCGGCGTCGGGATCCAATTCGGCGTAGAATCCCAGGGGAAGCGCCTGCGCCTGAGCGAATGGCGCCGCCGATGCCAGGGCAAAGGGATTCTCGACGCTCAATTCCTTCAGAAAATTCGCGTCATCAAAAGATGTGGGCCAAATCCACTCGGGCAGCGGCCGCTGGGCATAGGCGCGTTTCAATCGCTCCCGAAAGCCCGCCTGGGCGCCAGAGTTGGGAGAACCGATCAGCAGAAGCACGTCCGCTCGCGCCACCTTCGCGGACAGATCATCTCCGGTGTTGGGATCTGCTATCTCGATTTCGAAATCCTCTAAACCTGACAAAGCTCGCTGCAGGAACATCGTCTCAAAATTGGGCCTCCCCCGGATCATCAAAACTCTGGTTCGGCTCTCGGCGACGTTTAAGATTAGAGCGCGCCGGTTGTTCTCCTCGCTTATTTCGTCGGCATCGGTGCTCAATGTCAGATATAAGGGCAATGATCCGGCTCGATCCGGGATGAAGCGGAGAGCAATTTCAGTCTCCAATTTGTCCGCCGGCAGCTTGAAGTTCTGTTCGGCTATTAGGCGTCCATCGCCCAAGTTGAGTTTTAGAGTAGCCGCTTGACCTTCCAATCCTCGAGCCATGAGGCGCGCCGTCAGCAGGCTCTCTTTCCCGCGATAAGCCTGCGGATCCGTAATCCAGGAGGCGATGGAAGCATCTCGAACGGCGGCCGTATCGCCGATGCCGACGGTGAAGATGGGCACGCCGATTTGCTCGGCGGATTTCAGAGGATCTCTGCCCGCATTGTCGCCGCCGTCGCTGATTAGCATAATGCCGGATAGCCCTTCGACATCGTCGCGAGACAATAATTCATCCCAGCTCCCCGCCAGATCCGTGCCTACGGTGGCCAATTTCAATGAATCGAATCTAAGAGCATCAAGGGATCGCAGCGTATCCCCCGCGCAGAACAATTTCAAATCGAAACGATCCTGCAGCACGCCCCAGGCAGGATCATTGATTAATTTGCCCAGTTGATCACTGCGGTCGCCGGAGGCGTCGCGGTTGCGCATGGATTGGCTGTCATCAACCAGGAGAGCCAGAAGCGGCTTGAGCACCGCTTGCCGGCGCGATGAGATGACCGGTTCGAAAACGAGGAAAATCAACAGGAGCAAGGCGATGGCTCGCAAGCTGCCCAGAAAGAGACGCAGGGGGAGTCTGGCCGGTGGAGTCGTGGTGCGGTAAGCGAAATAAGTCCAGGCAAGGCAGAGCGCCGCCAGGACAAATATCAAAAAACCCGAGCCCTTGAAATCAAAAGAAAGGCTTGCGATGGAGAAGGCAAAGAGGCCTTTCATGCAGACGACGGCGGCCAGAATCATGGATGAGACCTCAATCCCGGTATAGGCAGATTCGCCTCGCCGCTCATTTCCAAACCGTCCATCTGACCGAGGAGCAGCCTGCGCCAGCCCACCCAGGCGATCATGGCGGCGTTATCCGTGCAAAAGGATAGCCCTGGATAGAGCAGCCTGGCTCGGCGCTGGCGGAGCTTTTCTTCGAGGCGCTCGCGCAATTTGGCGTTGGCGGCCACGCCGCCGGACATTACTACCGTGTGATAATTGAATTCATCGAGGGCGCGCAGAGTCGGTTCAATTAATGAAGCAATGGCTGCCTCTTGAAAACAGGCCAAAACGTCTTCGAGATGGTCCTTCAGTGCGCCCGGCTCGCGGCGCAGGAAATTGGCGACAGCCGTCTTCAGGCCGGCGAAAGAGAAGTCATATCCGGTCTGGCCGCGCATGCCCACGGGGAACTCGTGGTAGGATAAATTGCCTCCTATTGCCCTTTTTTCTACGGCGGCGCCGCCCGGATAGCCCAAGCCGCAGAGCACGGCCACTTTATCGAAGGCTTCGCCGCCGGCATCGTCGCGAGTCTGGCCGATCAGGTGGTAGTCGCCGAAATCTTCGACGCCCACCAGCAGAGTGTGTCCGCCGGATACCAGCAGCGCCAAGAAGGGAGGCGCCAGATCGGAATGTTCAAACTGAGCACTCCAGAGGTGGCCTTCCAAGTGATTGACCCCGATCAGCGGCAGTTGCCGTGAAAACGCTATCCCTTTGGCCAGCGATATTCCCACCAATAACGAACCGATCAGCCCGGGCCCGCGCGTGACAGCCACGGCGTCGAGATTATCAGCTTTTAGATCTGCGCTGGCGAGGGCCTGTTCAATCAGGGGCAGGAGCAGGGTCAGATGCGCCCGAGACGCCAGTTCCGGGACGACTCCGCCGTATTGGCTGTGCAGCCACTGGGTGGCGAGCGTCGAAGAGAGCAGCGCGCCGTCGCGCAGGATGGCGGCGGCGGTCTCATCGCAAGAGGTTTCGATTCCGAGGACGATCAAGCGGCGATTCTATTTGGGATGGCCGTTCTTATCACCTAAATGAATGTTCACGGTGTCCGGCTGAACGATTTCCAGAGCTTGAACGTCAATGCTGGACGCCCAACGAACCTGAGCAACGGTCAAATGCATAACAAAGGGTGACGTGAGCCCCGATAGATTCAGGTCAATATGCGGATCGCCGAACAGATCCAGCAGAATCAGCGAGGTGCCCCGCCCCCGAAAGCGGACTTCAGCGTAAGGGGGCGGCGCCTGCAGAAACACCTTGTCTTCGGGCAGATTCACCGTGTGAATGGGGACGTGCAAGACGTGCACGTACTGCTTGCTGGAGGCCACAAAAAACCAGAGGAAGACTGCCATGCAGAAGATGGCGATCTTGGCTCGGGGATGGGAGAATAAGATTTCGCGCCAGCGCATTATCAAATTAACGATTTAAAACCTCCCGGATCATCCTCCTCGCCGCCTGCTCAAACGTCTCCCCCGGGGGAGGATAATTGACGCAGGTCTCGCCGATGCAGCTTCCCGCCACCAGTTGATCGCAGGCCCAGCAGCCGGGATTGCGGTTGGACATGCCGTAAACGTCGCGCAACTCATAGAGTTTCTGTACTTCCTGAGGAGACAGAACGCGTTCGCCGCCCAACTGCCGCGCAATAAAACAGATCTTGGCGTAGTGCTCAATGCGCTCCATCTTGTAGTAGGCTTCCATGAGGGAAGCGCCAACCGTGACGGCGCCGTGATTGGAAAGCAGCACGGCGTCGGCCTTGCCGATCCATTTGGAGACGGCCTCGGGGACTTCATCCGTCGAAGGCGTGCCGTATTCCGCTAAGGGGATGCTGCCCAGAGTCATTACGATTTCGGGCAGCACACAACGGTCGAGAGCCAGACCGGCGGCGGCAAAACCGGTGGCATACGCGGGATGAGCATGCACCACGGCGCGCACGTCGGGTCGGTCGCGGTAGATGGCCAGGTGCATGGGCAGCTCGGATGAAGGCTTCTTCTCCTTTTCCAGCGGCTGGCCTTGAAAATTGACCTTGACCACGTGCTGGGCCGTCATGGCGCCCTTGGAGACGTTCGTGACGGACGTAATCAGGTTCCCGTCTTCGGTAAGAGCCGAGACGTTGCCATCATTGGCCGCGACCATGCCGGCGCGGTGCAAGCGGTGGCAGACGTCTAACAGATCGTCAATCAGTTGGGCATCGGAAGCCATGGTTCTATTACACTCAGATCTCGCTGTGTCGAACTAAATTCCCCTCCACCAGATAGACGATGTCCTCAGCGATGTTGGTGATCTGATCGGCGATGCGCTCCAGGTTTCGCGAGATTGAGATGATATTGATCTGGCACTCGATCTGATCCGGGTGCTGGCGCATGTTTTCCTGAACCAATTTGTACATTTCACGGTGCTTGGCATCGGCCCGATCATCGGTCTGGATGACTTCGCGAGCCAGCTTCGTGTCCATTTGAATTAGAGCCTGCAGAACGTTTTTGAGCATAAGTTGAATCACGTCGGCCAGCTCCGCGAGATCCTTGGGGATGACGATTCGTTCAATGACGGCCAGGGACTTGGCGCGCTCGGCGATATTGACCGCCTGATCCGCCATGCGCTCCAGATCGTTGTTGATTTTCAGCACCGCGACCACGAAGCGCAGGTCTTGAGCCACCGGGTTGTAGAGAGCCAGGATCTTCAGGCAATCTTCCTCGATATCCAGCTCTGACTGATCTATGGCGGCGTCCATTTGGATAACCCTCTCAGCGAGCCGGAGGTTCCGTCCATTCAGCGCTTCGACGGCCTGTTCGATCGCCTCCTGCACGCTGGAGCTCATCGCCAGGATCTTCTTTTTTAGCTTTTCGATTTCGCGATGCAAATGAACCGGCATGGTTTCTCCTTTAGCCGAATCTTCCCGTGATGTAGTCCTCGGTTTGTTTTTCGCGAGGGTTGGTGAAAATCTGTTTGGTGTGGCCGAATTCGACGATGCGGCCTTCGTAGAAGAAGGCCGTATAGTCGGAAACTCGCGCCGCCTGCTGCATGCTGTGCGTGACGATGACCATGGTGTAGTTGGCCTTCAATTCCAGCATCAACTCTTCGATTTTCGCCGTGGCAATCGGATCTATGGCCGAGGCCGGTTCGTCCATGAGCAGGACTTCGGGCTGAATGGCGATGCTGCGGGCGATGCAGAGCCGCTGCTGCTGGCCGCCGGAAAGTGCCGTTCCGGGATCATGCAATTTGTCCTTGACCTCTTTCCACAGGGCCGCCTTGATCAAGGCCTGTTCTACGCGTTCGGATAGTTCCGCCCCCTTTAGTTTGTAATTGAGGCGCAGGCCGTAGGCGACGTTTTCGAAGATGCTCATGGGAAAGGGGCTGGGCTTCTGAAAAATCATGCCGACGCGCCGCCGCAAATCTACCGCATCTACCTCAGGGGAGAGGACGTTCTGGCCGCCTATGAGGATCTGGCCCGTCGCCCGTTGATCGCGATAGAGCTCGTGCATGCGGTTGTAGGCCCGGATATGAGTGGATTTGCCGCAGCCCGATGGGCCGATGATCGCGGTAATGTGATGGCCCAGGATGTCAATGCTGTTATTGAAGAGAGCCTGATGCTTACCGTAGAAAAAATTCAGATTTCGCACGGAGACCTTGAACTGAGAGGCGCTGTCCTGCGTAGCCGCTCTGGTCTCCATTTTCTGAAGATTGGCTTGGGAAGATACAGCGAATTTAAAGGCAGTCTCCTTCATTTCGCTCTGCTCCGCTCCTTAAACGCCAGCCGTGCCGCGATGTTCAGGATGAGAACGGCGCCCATGATGAGAAGGGATGCTCCCCAGGCCTGGCTTTTCCAATCCGCGTAAGGAGACATGGCGTAATTGAAGATGGTCACGGTCAAGTTGGCAATGGGTTCGTTTAGAGAATGCATCCAAAAGGTGCTGTTGAGTGCGGTGAAGAGAAGCGGCGCGGTTTCGCCGCTAACCCGTGCCACGGCCAGCAGAATGCCCGTCAATAGCCCGCCGCGGGCGGCGCGAAAGACGATCTGCAGAATGACGCGCCAATTGGGCGCCCCCAGAGATAGCCCCGCTTCGCGCAAGGCATTGGGGACCATGCTCAGCATGTCCTCGGTCGTGCGCACCACCACCGGCAGCATGATGATGGCCAAGGACGCGGCTCCCGCATAAGCCGAAAATGTCTTGCTGGGCAGGACAATTAAGGCATAAACGAAGACGCCCACGATAATGGAAGGGATTCCGATCAAAATATTCGTCATGGATCGGATGATGACGGCGATTTTGGTTCCCTTGCCATACTCGGCCAAGTAAACTCCCGCCAAGATTCCGAGAGGAGTCCCCCAAATGGCGGCGAGCAGAGTAATCAATAAGGTGCCGACGATGGCGTTGGCCAGACCTCCCCCAATGATCCCCGGTGGGGTGGGAAGTTTGGTGAAGAAATCCCAGTTCAAAGCTCCGACGCCGCGCTGCAAAACGACAAGGAGGATCCAGAGGAGCGCCGCCAATCCGAGCAAGGCGCTCAAAGAGGATACGACTTGGATTGCAGAGTTGAACCGGCGCCGCTTTTTCAGCGAATTTAGTTCCATGTCAGGTCATCTTTTTGCCGATATGCCACAGCCAAAACTGGGCCGCAGCCTGGAAAAGCAGGGTCATGATAAACAACACCAGGCCCAAATTGATCAGCGAGCTTAGATATAAGGGATCTGATGCTTCGGTGAATTCGTTCGCCAGCGTCGAGGCAATGGAGTTTCCGCTGGCGAAAAGGGACGCTGAGATCTGGTGGTTATTGCCGATGACGAACGTGACGGCCATGGTTTCACCCACAGCTCGACCCAGCCCCAAAAATCCCGCCCCGACGATTCCGCTCAAGGAATAGCGTAAGGTGACCCCGCGCGTTACCTCCCAATTCGTCGCCCCCACTCCGTACGCTGCCTCCTTGACTACCGGCGGCACCATCATAAAAACGTCGCGGGTGACCGAGCTGATGTAGGGAAGAATCATCAGAGCGAGAATGATCCCGGCGGTGAGCATGCCAATGCCCAGAGGCGGTCCCTGAAATAGGGGCAAGAAGCCCAGATATTTGCCCAGAATCGGCTGCACGTGATTGGCCATGAAGGGAGCGAAAACGAACAATCCCCACATGCCGTAGATGATGCTGGGGATGGCCGCCAGAAGCTCGATCGCCGAGCCGAAGAACGCGCTCAGTTTGGGCGGCGCCAACTCGACCAGAAAAAGGGCGATCACCAAGCCGAGCGGCGTGGCGATGAGCATGGCAATAAGAGTGGAGGCGGCAGTGCCGAAAATGCTGCTCAAGCCGCCGAAATCGCCGGTCACCGGATTCCAGGCGTCGGAGACGAGGAAGCCGAGACCAAATTTAGCGACGGCTAATCTGGAATCCAGAAGCAGAATCATTAGGATTCCCGCCATGAGCGCGGGAATGACCAGAGCGCATGAAAGGGCGATCCACTTAAATAGGGGATCGCCCTTCGAAGCAGCAGGGCGCCGGCGAACTTGTGGAGGTCCACCACTTCGTGGGAGGTTCATTCTGCTCTTCCGCTCCGGGGACCTCGGCGTTTCTCATTAAGCCCCAATGACGAAAACAGCAAAGACCGGCGCCGGATTATCATGGTACTATGGATAAATCGTCTTCCCATTGCCACGGATTTCATTCTTCCACGTTGCTTGAACCATTTTGACCACATTGTCCGGCATGGGGACATAATCCAGGCCGATGGCCATCTCATCGCCGTGACTGTAGCACCAATCGAAGAAGCCGAGCACGGACTTGGCGATGTCAATGTTTGCTTGCTCCTTGTAAAGTAGGATGAAAGTGGCGCCGGTGATGGGCCAGCTCTCCTTGCCCGGTTGATCCACTAGCACGAGATAGTATCCCGGGGCATTGGCCCAATCCGCGTTGGCCGCCGCCGAGGTGAAGGTCTCCTTGGTGGGCGGGACGAAGTGGCCGTCGCGGTTCTTCAGGAGCACATAGTTCATCTTATTCTGCAGGGCATAGGCATATTCGACGTAGCCGATGCTGCCGGGCAGTTGTTGAACGTAAGCCGCCACGCCCTCGTTCCCTTTTCCGCCATTCCCCACCGGCCAGGCCACCGCCTTATCGGCTCCCACCTTCTCCTTCCATTCCGGCGACACGGCCGCCAAGTAGTTTGTGAAGATCCAGGTGGTTCCCGAACCGTCCGAACGGCGCACGACGGCAATCGCTTGCTCAGGCAGAGAGACATCGGCATTGAGCGCTTTGATCGCCGGATCGTCCCAACGCGTGATCTTGCCCAGATAGATGTTCGCCAGAGTGGTACCATCCAGTTTCAATTGCCCGGCAGTGATCCCTTTTGCGTTGATGACGGGCACCACTCCGCCCATGACCACCGGGAATTGAATCAAACCGGCTTCGCCGAGTTCAGTAGGTTTCAGCGGCGCGTCCGATGCCCCGAAATCCACGGTCTTGGCTTTGATCTGCTGAATACCGCCGCCCGAACCGATGGATTGGTAGTTCAGCTTCATGCCGGTAATCTGGTTGTATTTATAAGCCCACTGCGCGTAAAGCGGGTAAGGAAACGTCGCTCCCGCTCCATTGATTCTCGTGCCGCTGTCCGCGGCGAAATTTATGCCCGCCAGAAGCATGATCAATCCGGCGGCGATCGAATTATTTATTATTGTTCGGAACATGTTTGACTCCTTTTACCAGCTATATTCAAAGGTCACAAAGGCCGTATTGATCGGCTTGCTTTCATCCACCTCTGTATTATCGTCATCATCCGCTTCAACGGTCTGGATTTGCACATTGGGGATGAACCGGACGTTCTTGGTCGGATGGAAATCCAATCCGGCGATGATCAGCGCGGATTCATCCTTATCCTGATCGGTGTTGGGTTCGTACATATCATAGCGAGCCAGCAGATTCAGTTTTTCAGTGGCTTTGAAGACGCCCCAGAGCGAGATGTTGTTGCCGCTGACATCTTCCGCGCTGTCCATCGCGGCGGATACGTTTCGCAGGGAGTATTCCCCGCCGATGCGAAACCTTTCGTGTTCGTAGCCGGCCAAGGCGGAGAAGATCATGGAATTGGAATCCGCCGCCTGGGTTTCATAGCTGAGGAACGCCGACAACGTCAGAGCTTTTTCCAGCAGAAAGGCCGCAGGGCGCAGTTCGATCAACTTGAACATGTCGGCTTCGGGATTCTTGTAGCCCGCGCCATTCGCCACGGCGAATTCTATCTGAAACTGGTCCTGCCACTTGCCTTTCCACCCGACGCCCAGATCCGCCGTCGAGCCCCATCCCTTCAAGTCCATAGCCATTGGCGAGAGCGAACGGTAGCCCCAGTGAGATTCCGGTACGCTGACGAAGGGCATGCCGACCATGCCGAAGTACCACTTCGATCCCGGGATGAGCTTGCAGTTCATGGCCAGGTAGGCGTTTTTCATGAACGGCCGCCAGGCGCTTTTGTTGTTGCTATCCTTGGTGTTGTCCACGTCCATCAGGAAGCGGATGCTGAAGTTTGCGTCCAGATCCTTGTCGTAGCCGAAGTAGATCCGCGTGAAGTTGAATCCGTTGGTCTGGCCGTTATAGCTGCCGCCCCGGTCCGAAAAGTCGTGATTGTAATTGAAGTAGACTTTTCCCGAGAGTTTGCCCTCGTCGGCCCGAGTGAGGCTCACGGACAGTGCCGCCATAACGGCGATTAGTGCGAGGATTTTTCGCATGCATGACTCCTTAAATTGGCTGATTTTTTTCAATCACAGCCCTTAATTTAAAGAGCCCATGCTAATTCATGATGAGCAGATTGTTAGAAATTAGTTAAGATTCGGCGCCGGATGGGGATGGAAGGTGTAGTCTAAACGTGCTCCCCTGCCCCGGCGTGCTGCTGACGCTGACCTTCCCACCGTGCACCAGGGCAATGTGCTTTACAATGGCCAGCCCCAGTCCTGTGCCGCCCAGCTCGCGGCTGCGGTTTCTGTCCACGCGGTAGAATCGCTCGAAGATGCGCGGCAGATGTTCCGCCTCGATGCCGCAGCCGCTATCCTGCACCGACAAGATGATCTCCTCGTCAGCCTTCTCTGCTCTGACGTGAATTGGTCCACCCGCGGAGCTATATTTAATGGCGTTGTCCAACAAGTTAATCAGGGCTTGTTCCAGAAGCAGCGAATTCATGCTGACCTTGAGTTCCTCAACCACATCCACCTGAATTCGAATGCCCTTTTCGCTCGCCTTAGGCTCACAGCTCTGAGCAGCGGCGGCCAGCACATCTTTGATGTTGCCGAGCTCAAATTGAATGTCTCCTCGTTCCTCGCCTTGCTCCAGCTTGGAAAGGCTGAGCAGATCTTCGAAAATGGAATTCAAGCGCTCGGCATTCCGGCTGATGATTTCGAGAAACTGCGCGGTCTGAGCGGGATCCTGACCGGGATGCTCCTGGAGTGTTTCGACGAAGCCTTGGATGGTGGTGATGGGCGTCCTCAATTCATGCGATACGTTGGCGACGAATTCTCTCCTCAGATTCTCCAGCTTCCGCAGCCGGGTAATGTCATTCAACACCAGCAGCGCCCCCCGCTCGCGCCCATCCGCGTCGCGCAGCATGGTGCCCTGAATCCTCACGAATAGGCGGCCGCCGTGCAGCGCCATCTCCTCTTCGAGATTCTGGCGATTAGCGAGCATCCGGCTCACAAAACGCTGAAAATCAGGAATGAGCGCGGCTTCCTGGAGCAGCCGGCCTTGAAAATGATCGAGATGAATATTGAGCATGCTTCTGGCCGCCAGGTTGGCGCTGATAATTCGCTCGTCGGCATCCACGGCGATCACGCCTTCGATCATGCTGGATAAAAGAGCTTCCAGTTCGTTGCGTTGCCGCGTGACGTCTCCGATTTTGGCGCTGAGTTGCTGAGCCATTTCATTCAGGGCGGTCGCGAGCGCTCCCAGCTCCTCGGACTGGGGAACCAGGACCCGGCGGTTGAAATCGCCCTGCATGAAGGATCGCGCGCTGTTCCGCATCTCCCGCAGCGGGCGGCTGATGCGCCAAGAGAGCCCATAGCTGAAGCCGACTCCGGCGAGAGCGATCAGCGCCCCGACCAACGCCAGGCTGCCATAGATCCGGTAGAGCACATGGTCAATTTCGGACATCGGGAGAGCGACTCGAAGAATTCGCAAAGTCCCACTCGGCTCCCTCAGTGGTACAGCCAAGTAGAGCATCTTCTTTTTCAGCGTGGGACTGTATCGTATGGCCGTACCCATGGAATCCAGCAGCGCCGATCTGATTTCCGGTCGGTCTGCATGATTTTCCATGACGGATGGATTCTCATGGCTGTCACCCAGGACCCTGCCGGCGGAATCAATCAGAGTGATCCGCATTGAAGACAGGGAGCCGAGATGTTTGCAAAGGGAATCCAGGGAGGCGGGAGTAACCGATGATGGCAGCTCGCGGAGCTGCGATCCGACCAAGGCGGAGCGGGCTTTCAGATCAGCCGTCAAGTGCTCGAGGTAGGATTGGCGGATGATCCGCGTGGTCAGCCAGCCGTTAACCAGCAGACAGAGGAGGATGATCGCCAGATAGGTCGGAAAGAGCTGCCAGATAAGACGTTTAGGTCGCATAGCGGGGCTCGAGGCATCAGGAATCGGATTCTCGGAACCGGTATCCCACCCCCCGGACGGTCTCAATCATCTTGCCCAGCTCGCCCAGCTTTTTGCGAAGCGAGACGATGTGGACGTCCACCGAACGCTCAGTTACCGGATAGTCCTCGCCGCGAGCCGCATCTACGATCTGGTAGCGGGCGAATACCCTTCCCGGCTTGCGCATGAGCAGATGAAGCATGCGGAATTCCGTGGCGGTCAAATCCACCGGATTTCCCTGAACGCGGACTTCCAGTCGGTCGGGATCGAGCAGCAAGCCAGCCGCCTGAAGCGTTGCGGTTTCATCTGTCGCTGCGGGTCGCTTGATTCGCGTTAGCAGGGCTTTCACCCGTGCCATCAGCACTTTTGGGCTAAACGGCTTGGTAACATAATCGTCTGCGCCAAGCCCCAATCCCAGCACGATATCCGATTCTTCGCCTTTGGCGGTCAACATCATGATAGGCAGGTCGCGGGTCTCCGGATCGTTCTTGACGATCTTGCAGACCTCCAATCCATCCACCCCCGGGAGCATCAGGTCGAGGATAATCAGATCGGGCCGCTCTTTGCGAGCCGCACGCAGCGCCTCTTCCCCGCTTGTGATCCCCACAACGGCATATCCTTCCCGGGTGAGATTGTATCTTACCAGTTCGAGGATATCTTTCTCGTCCTCCACCACGAGGATCTTGGCCTTGGGCGTCATCAGGGCTTCTGGAGTCTACATCACCGCCAGCAATTCCACTTCGAATTTCAGCGTGGCATTTGGGGGGATGACATTGCCCGCTCCGCGCGCGCCATAGCCCAATTCCGGCGGAATGATCAGAACACGCTTGCCGCCGACCTTCATGCCCGCCGCCGCAACCAAACAGAAAATGCCCATTGTTAAAATCGCGATAATCGAGATCCTTTTCATTATTGGCTCCGGCTGAAATTCAGTCTAATTCAGTTTAGTCGTTAAAACCCGACCCAGGCTCTGTACGGCATCCAGGTATAATCCCCTGGAGAAATTGTCCAACAGCTTGATGGCGGTTTCCGGTTCCATGAAATGCTCGGCCAGAGCCGCCGTCTCCATCGAACGGCGCAATTCCAGAGCGCGCTGGTCAAAATCAACGGCCATTTGCTGGGCAGCCGCGCCCCATTCGCCGTAAGCCTGCACGACTTTCTGATGGAAATTCCAGAAGGTCCAGTAGGCGTGATTCACGTCGGCCTGAAAGGGCGCCTCGGTCTTATCAAAGAAGAGGCTGATTGCGGCTGGAGCGTCGTTCATGGCATACCCTGCCGGGAATTCCGTCATGCCGAAGTAGAAGGGGATATAAGCCGATGTGCAGGGAGGCCCCAAACTGACCCAATAGGTCAAGCCAATTTCCGGCGGCAGATCTGCGCGCAATTCAGCTACGAAACTGGTCTGCGTCGTCCAATTGCAGATTGTGCTGATATAGGGCTGATGCGGGCTTCCGGTTTGCGGATCGGTGCGATGGTATTGCGTCCAATCGTAATGATCCCGCAGGATCTCCATCACGTCGCCCGCGTCCAGTTTTTCTTTGGGGACAACCGAGAAAGGGAGATCCTTAGATAAGGGCGCGGCTTCGGTCATCACATATCGCAAGCTCCCCCACTGTCGGCAGAAATTGGACGAATCATTGGCGGCATCGGGGCTGGCATAGGTGATCTTAAAATCGAAGGCGCCGTCTCTCTTGGGATCGTACCAGCCACGCGAACGGGCGTATTTGATAATGTCTTTGCAGGCCAGATAGTTCATCGTGTCTGCCAAGTTCACAGCGCGCACGGCGTAAACGTTGGATACCATAGCAATCTGATCATCCGGCACGCGAGCCGCCAGCCAGCGCTTGCCATGAATCGCGCAGAAGAACCAGCCTTCGTGGGGATCGCTGATGATGTAGGTTCGCCCGGGGTGTTGATAGCCGAATCGTTCGACCCACTTTGCCGCCAGATGGACGCCCTCGCGCGCTGATTTGGCCCGCTGCGCGACCAGCCGCCGCAGATCCCAGGTGATCCCGCCGTCGGAAAGCTCCGGCTTATCCTCCCGTGATGGGCAATTGTCCGATGTGACGCAGACGCCCCATTCGTTCAGGAAACTGTCCGAGAAGAGCAGCCCGGGCATCTCCGACCAGAGGTACGACCAGGTCTCCGGGACTTGGTCAATCTGCCCGCCGCCGATCAGGGTGTATTTCTCGCCCGGCGCATAAGTCTTGCGCGGCGCCTTGTAGTGATTGACCACCTGCGGCGGCCCGTCATCCTCGTTGTGCGCCATAATGACGTAGCCGTTCTGCGACGCATCCTTGCCCACGACGATGGTGAAGCAGGCGGAGGCGGGTGATGCCGCTATCTGGATGAGCGCCAGAATCGCCAAACAGCGCAAGCCAGAATTAATCGTCCTCATGCTGCCCTGTATTCAAATTTTGCCTTCTTGTGAATATCATGCTCGGATTCGACATGTCAAACTTTCTCCCAATCCTCTTTGCTGACGCCGCCCTGCCTAAGAATTCGGATTAGCAGATCGATGCTGATGTCTTGCGCATGGGGATTAGGAATTCTCAATTTGATCTCGCCTTTTAGCATGAACTGGTGCTTCCCGCCGGTCAAAGGCCCCTCGAAGCCGAGTTTCTTGAGGAATCGGATCAGATCGCGTCTTTTTATAGGCCTGATGTTAGGCATTAGGCGGTTTCCTTTTCCCGAACCAGATCTATGCCAGACACCACCGGCAAGGCGTGCCCCAGGCGCAATCCCAGGATGATCCAGTCTTCCAGGACTTCCTGCAACTCCTCACGGCATTTTTCTAAGCTCTTCCCGTTGGCATAAACACCTTGAAATCCGGGAATTTCGGCGTAAAAAGTGCCATCCGAGAGCAACTCATATTTGGCGCGCTTCATGGCCGCGCTGATGTATTTGCTTAGCATGCCCTTGTCTCCTTATTATTGGCCTGCTTGTCCGGTGCCCTACCAGCTCCTCTCAATCAACTCAAACAACTCCAATAATCTCTCCAAATCCTCATCGTTGTAATATTCGATGACGATGGAGCCGCCCTTGCCCGGCTTATGGTGTAGGCGCACCTGCGTGCCCATCAGGTTGCGCAGACGGTCTTCGACCTGCACGACGTGCGGTGAACGGTGCTTGGCGCGATGAGGAGCCACGGCGGTCGTAGCCATTTTCTTGGCCAGCGCCTCGGCTTTGCGCACCGAGAGCCCCTCCTTGACGATGCGCTTCCACAACGCCATCTGGTGATCGCGATCCTCGAAGGCCAGAATTGCGCGAGCGTGTCCCGCGCTGATTTGCCCTGAACGAAGGCTATTTTGAATATCTTTTGGAAGATTGAGCAACCGCAGCGTATTGGCCACCGCTGCGCGGCTCTTGCCCACGCGCTTGGCGATGTCCTCCTGCGTTAATCCGTACTGCTCGGAAAGTTGATGAAATCCTTGCGCCTGTTCCAGCGCATTCAGATCCTCGCGCTGCATGTTTTCGATCAGCGCCAGTTCCAGAGGTTCCGATCCATCCGACACATCGGCGATATAAGCGGGGATGCGATCCAGACCCGCCAGCCGCGTGGCGCGCAATCTCCGTTCCCCCGCGATCAGCTCGTATTCCCCGTTCAACCGCCGCACCACGATGGGCTGCACGATGCCCTTTTCCTTGATCGAGGCGGCCAGCTCCTGCAAGCCCTCTTCGCCGAATTTGATTCTAGGCTGCTGCGGGTTGGCGCGCACCAGCGTCACCTCGATTTCGGCGTACTTGGACGACCTTCCCCCCACATCCACGCCGTCCGGCAGCAGCGCCGCCAGACCTCTTCCCAAACCTCGGGGTTTAGCGCTCATTCTGGATGATCTCCTGTGCTAAGGACAGGTAGTTTTGGGCACCGCGAGAAGTGATGTCATAAAAAATGATTGGCTTGCCGAAAGAGGGCGCTTCGGAGAGTTTCACGTTGCGGTTGATCACGGTCTGAAAGACCTTCTCGCGGAAGAAATTCTGCACGTCCGCGCGCACCTGCTTGGAGAGGTTTAGTCGGTTATCGTACATCGTCAGGAGGACGCCTTCGATCTCCAGCGCATTGTTCAAGTGCTTTTGCACCAGCCGCACGGTGGCCAGGAGCTGCGTGATGCCTTCCAGAGCGTAATATTCGCATTGAATGGGGATGAGCACCGAATCGGCGGCAGTCAGCGCATTCAGCGTTAAGAGTCCCAGCGATGGGGGGCAGTCCATGAGGATATACTCGAAATGCTCCTTCAGAGGCGTTATCGCCTGCCGCAGAATCTGCTCGCGGTGTTCCAGCGGCACTAATTCGACCTCGGCGCCGACCAGCTTGACGTCCGACGGCAGGATTTTCAGGAATTCCAGTTCGCTACCCTGAATGGCCTCCCGGGGATCGAGGCCGTTGATGATGACCTCGTAGATGGTCTTATGCCGTTTGTCCGCCCCGAAGCCCACGCCGGATGTGGCGTTGGCCTGCGGGTCCACGTCCACCAGCAGCGTGCGTTTTTCCGCCGCAGCCAGGAAGCAGGCCAGGTTCACGGCCGTCGTAGTCTTTCCGACGCCGCCCTTCTGATTGGCGATGGCGATGATGCGAGACATAGGGAATTATGAAGGATGAAGGATGAATTATGAATGAAAAATGTTAAGCAATATGTCATTCCGGACGGGCTTCAGCCCGATCCGGAATCCAGGTTTTTGCTCCCGAGAGCCCAGGGTGGGAGGACAGACATTCTTGTCTGTCTCATCAGAACAATTTCATATTCGGCGTCGCCCCGGACGCCGACGCCCCTGCGCAGGATTTCCAAGTTGTCGCCGTAGTAGAGGGTGTTCATGGGAACGCCGTTTTGCATTTACCTAATCCGGCCAAGGTAATGAAACAACATCCGCTCCACCTCCAACATATTGTTCAAATGGTGCATAAAATGATTGGAAGTAGGCGCTGTATGTCAAGATACTCATTTTTACATGATTCTCCCACTCCTTTAGTGAATTTGGAAAAGATGGCCCTATTCTACTCTCGATTAGCAATTTGAAAGATCCTTTTATGAAAGCATCCAATGTATTAAATATTCCCAGCCCATATCCCTGATGAAACCAGAATGGATTAAAGGATTTTGCTCTGTTCTTTAGATAACTTCTTATGGTAGCAGGCGTCGAACCTTCTATGTAATTTTCATGCCATAATTCTTCTGACACCGCAAATTCCTTTCTTGGATTCAAATAGCAACCAGTTGTTTCATCCATCCCTTCATAATTCCTAATGAACCAAACAACCGGGACATAAAATCCATCTCTCCTCTCAAAACCAGCCAAATGGATGATCAAGCCTTCGGATTTATTGACTCCTTCGTCTTTGGTTCGTTGATGTTGAATTTCATCTTTTAAGAGAATCGCTAGATCTTGAAAATTGTCGAAGACATAATTCCTTCCAATGAAATTGTATAGCCATTCATCCATCGGTTGAGAACCTATGCTAGCGACTCCAACAAAACCGAGAAGTGCCCGATTGTTTGGCCATCTTAGAACTTTCGGCCTTTGGCTTTGTCCTTGGATTTCAATCTGTAGATTAGCCGAGGAGCAAATTTTTTTATGGGTGATGTTCCGGTCCGCTCCGAAAATAATCCCTTCGGCTACTGGCTGAACAACTAGGATTGACATAATCCACCTCAATCATGTGTGAAAGTTGGCGTCAGCAAGCTGCCGCTCTACCCTTTTTCTGAACCACTGATTGCCGCTGATTCCGCTGAGTATAGCACGCCTTTTAAATCAGTGCAATCAGCGTAATCAGTTTAATCAGCGGTTCAGATTTTTCTTCATAATTCATCCTTCATAATTCATCCTTTCCTTCACCCAATATCCATATAAACCATTCGTGCCCCAAACGCCTTCTCAAAATGCGATCTCAGCGGAGCGAACGCTTTCAGTTCAGGATCTTTTTCGGCCCAGGCGAAGGCGTCCTCGCGGGCCTGCTCCAGGATCTGCCGGTCCACGATGGGATCGGCGATCTTGAAATCCGGCGCGCCCGACTGGCGCGTGCCAAAGAATTCGCCGCCGCCGCGAATGCGCAGATCCTCTTCGGCGATGATGAAGCCGTCTTCGGTGCGCTCCAATACCGCCAGGCGATCCTTGGCCTCCTTCGTCATGGGCGGATCCACCACCAGCACGCAGACGCCGCGATGGATGCCCCGCCCCACTCGCCCGCGCAACTGATGAAGTTGCGACAGCCCGAACCGCTGCGCTCCCATCACCGCCATGACGGTGGCATTGGGTATGTCAATGCCGACCTCGACAACGACCGTGGAGACTAACAGGTCAATTTGCCCCGCGCTGAAGGCCGCCATGGTCCGGTCTTTCTCCTCCGTCGCCATCCGCCCATGCAAGAGGCCCAGCCGGAAATCCTTCAAGGGGCCTGCCTTCAACTGCTCATAGGCCTTCGTGGCCGCCTGCAGGTCGAGCTTTTCCGATTCCTCGACCAGCGGATAGATGATGAAGCCCTGTCGGCTTTTGCTCAGTTCTGTCCGCAAGAAGGCGTACAATTCTTCGCGCCGCTTGCCGTCCAGTATTCTCGTGACAATGGGCCGGCGCTGGCTGGGGCGCTCGTTGAGGATGGAGACGTCCAGATCGCCGTAAATCGTCAATGCCAGCGAACGCGGGATGGGCGTGGCCGTCATGACCAGGACGTCCGGTTTCGCTCCCTTGAGGCGCAATTCCAGCCGCTGAGCCACTCCGAAGCGGTGCTGCTCGTCAATGATGACCAGACCCAGCCTGGCGAAATCCACCCCTTCCTGGATTAGGGCATGAGTTCCAATAATCACTCTGGCTTGACCGGACTTGATCTGGGCCAGCCGCTCCTTGCGAAGGGAGGTCTGCAAACCGCCGATCAACATCGCGGTCTTTATGCCGAGCTTTTCATAGAACGGCTGCATGGTGCGGAAGTGCTGCTCGGCTAAGACTTCCGTCGGAGCCATGATTGCGCCCTGATAGCTCCCCTCTAAGGCCATGCAGATGGCCAGCATGGCGATGGCCGTCTTGCCCGCTCCCACGTCGCCCTGCAGCAGGCGGTTCATGGGGTGCGGCGATTCCATGTCCAGACGAATCTCACGCAGAACGTCCTTCTGCCCCTGCGTGAGTTCAAAAGGGAAGAGCTTCACCGCTTTGGCGGTTAATCCCCCTTTGCCCGGATGCGGGAAGCGAACGCCGATGGCGCGGTTTCGCCGCCGGTGCTGGCGCAAAGCCAGAGTCAACTGAATGAGAAAGCTCTCTTCGTATTTCAGCCGGCGCCGAGCCGCATCGGCAAAGTAAAGGTCTTCGGGGAAGTGGATGCGATAGAGAGCCAGCTCGCGAGCCGTCAATTGATGCTTTTTCAGAATTTCGGCAGGCAGAATCTCAGGGATCTTGCCTTGAACCAGGGTCAGCGCGTCGGCCATGATGCGCCGAAAGCCACGGCTGTCCAGACCGACTTTAGTCAGCCCGTCATCGGATGAATAGAGCGAAATAATGGTGCCGGTCTTGGCCTTCAGGCTGCGGGTCTCGATCTCATCTAAAAAATCCACCGCCGGGTGAACCATCTGCACCCGTTCTCGGTATAGCCCCACTTTGCCGCTGAAAGCCACGATCTGGCCGCGCTCGAAAGCCTTCGTCCAATAATTCAGCCCCTGGAACCAAACGGCGGTCAGCATCCCCGTGCCGTCCACCATGACCAGCTCAAAGCGCCGGCTGTTGGGCCCCCCGCCGATGAACTTGAAGCTGGTGACTCTGCCGACGACCGTAACCTCGCGATCCGACAGATCCAGATCTTGGATCTTCATGATCAACGAGCGATCCAGATAGCGGCGCGGCAAATAGTAGAGCAGATCTTCGACGGTGCGGATACCGACCCGCTCCAACTGGCGGCCTCGGTTCGGCCCCACGCCCGGGACGAATTGGACTTCCGTGTCCATCTCCCCCCAGCGCGGAGCTTCGGCGCTCTTGACCGGAGGGGTCTTGGCCGGGGCAGGGATGTTATTGTCGGCGTACACGGTAGGTTACTACCGTCTCTTTCCCGGCCTCGACCGGAACCTTGAATTCTACGGTGTAGGCGTTCTTTTTAGTGTAGGTGTGCGAACTTTCGAGGATTTGCCAGTCCCCCCAGAGATGCTCCACCAGGATGACCTCGACGTTATCCTTCTTGTGATTGCGCAGTTCGGCGCGGTAGGATTCCTCGCGCACGCGGTCGGTGATGCGCTTGGAGTCGGTCATCTCCTTTTCGACGGTCAGATCAAAGGCCGATCCCACCACCAAGCGGACTTCTTCGTTATCCGGCGTGTGATCAATCCGGTCTTCGCCGACGAACTCCAGCGCGCCGTCCTCATCGCGTTGATAGACGCGGACCTTGCCGGCGGGCAGAGGCATCCCCAATCCGGCGGTCTTCTCATTCTTGAAAACGAGATTGACCTGCACCTTTTCGGCGTTCTTCATCTGGTCGAAGACGTATTCGCGTTTCGCCGTCACCGTCGCCGGTTCGAAGAGGCTGATCTGCTTGGTCTGGCGGTCTCTGACCGTCGTCGGCTTGTCCAGAGTGTAGAGGTGATATTCGAAGAAGGCCTTCTCTTCGAATTTGGGAGCCGCCTGCGCTTCCATTGTGGCCCAAGCGCGTCCGCGGCCATCGAAGGGGCCGGGTTCCTGCACCAGCCGAACGTCGCCGGCCATGAGCTTCAGCTTGGCGTTCTCGTAGGTCGCCCCGGAATGATTTTCGATGGAAACCCAGGAACTGAGATCGAGCTTGTCGCCCTTTTCGGAGGTGACCGCCACATACTCGGCATGCCAGTTCAAACCGTTCGTCAGGTAGCTCAGTTCAGCCTGCGATTTTCCTGCCTTTTCGCCGAAAAGCGACCAGACCAGCGTCGGCTTCGTCCGCAGGCCGCCGGGAAGCTCGCCGAAACGGATATCCCGCACCGCATCGGGAGCCACCACCTGCACCTGCCCATCCGTTGAGCGCAGAATTAGCTCGGATCCCGATGCGGATAACAAAGTGCCTTCGAACATGTCGCCCTTATCGGTGAAGACTTGGACGGATTGATTCAGGTAGCGTTCCAAAAGGCGGTCGCGAGACACGAGATCGTATTCGAAATTCTGCTCGTAAACGGCGGCTCCGTCGAGCTTCAGGTGCACGGAAGTCGGGTCAATCAGAGCGGCGACATCGGCGGCCTCGAAAGTGAAAGCGCCCTTCTTCACGTCAACAGAGCGGGTTTCTTTGACCAGGCCGATGTTCTGATTGTAGACGGTGATGGAGACCTGCGCCGCGGCGATCTGCGCCAGGGCAATCGCTGCAGCAAAGATGGTGATTTTCATGGTGTTCCCTCAATCTTAACCGCAGTCAGCCCCGGCTGATCCGCCGAGGCGGAATTTTCAGGGATGAATGGATTTCGCAGATTTGACAAATCTCTTGAATTTCAGACTTTTCTCGCCGAAGTTGAGCAGCAGGCCAACTTCAATCCTGTAGGCTTCCAGGTAGTTGATCATCTGCGCGTAATGCACAGTGTTCAGCTCAGCGACGGCTTTCAATTCGACCAGCACCTTAGCTTCGACGAAGAAGTCCACCCTACGCGTGCCCACATCTTGCCCATGATAAAAAAGAGGCATCTCAATTTCTCTTTTGTGGGACAAACCGCTCTCGTCAAACTCAATAGCCAAACAGCGCTGATACACGACCTCCTGGAATCCATTTCCCAGGGTGGAATGTACGCGCATTGCGCAGCCGATGATTTTTTCCGTTATATCCGCGAATTTATACGTGTCATCTACCAAACCGGGATCTCCTGAACTCTAATCTGCGCTATCCGATAATCGCCGAAAATCTGCGGTTCTGACAATTTAATGGGGCCTTGCCGTTTCTCCATGTTCGTGCGAGGGAGCCCGCGTGATGTCGCTCTGCAGCCGCTCCACGTAGTGGATGAAGGTGACGTAAGCAGCCACATATTCCCGCCCTGCCTCGACATTGTGATCCGCGTGTTTCTTGGTCTCCATAACCTCTGCGAAATGCTCGCGCACGCCGGCGCCCAGAGCCGCGTTCAGATTACGCAAAAGCTCGTCCACCGAGCCGGTTTCGATGGCCTTATCGGCCGCCGCGATTCCCGGCTCGATTTCGCCGGCAGGCTTCAATCCGGTGTAAGGCGCGCCTTCCCCTTCACGGTGGATGCGCACCAGCGTCTCGAAAAAGTACATATCCGCCAGCTCTTGGGCTTCTGCGCCTTTGCTCCGTACAACCAGCGTTTTCCGGAAGGCTTCTCGGATTTCGTTTTCCTTGTCCGCCATGACCCATTTTAAAACCGGCGTGACGTCGCTCTTCTCCAACGCCAGGCGCGCGTCCATGATAACGGGGCCATCCAGGGTGTCGCAATGGGCAAAAGCCCAGGGACAAACCGCAAAATTGAAACAAAGCCCGATGATCGCCGAGATAGGGGTCAAAATAAATCGCTTCTTCATCTATTCCTCTGCGTTTATTCTACTGGCTCATTCCAGCCCTCAACTCAGGCCTGATCATTGTCTGTTCAGGCATTTTGTGCCGCCTTAACCGCTTCCTCCACATCCTCGTAAACCTCGAAGATGGTATTCAATCGGGTGATCTGCAGAACGGATTTGACTTTTTCCGAGAGATGCGCCAATTTGAAGGGGACGCTCTTCTCCTTCAGTCGGCGATGGGACGAAATCAGGATGCCTAATCCGGTGGAAGACATGCCGATCACGCCCGACAGGTCAATCACGAACCAGCGCCGATTTTGGGCGAGTTCGGCATTGAGCTTTTCCTGAAAGAGGTGCGAATCGGCTTCATACATCAGCCGTCCCGCCACCTTGAAGACGGCGCCGCCGTTGACTTCCTGGATGTCGAGAGTCATTCCTGTCATAGAATCCTCAAATTGTGCTGGACGCTGAGAGATGCTGCTAATCGCGCCGGCGCGAGAAAAGATCATGAAAGAAGCGGTGCAGGCTGTGCGGAAAACCGGAAACGCGCATGAGGACGCATTCGCCATGTAGAGCTTCCAGTTTCAGTTCGGAGCAGCGTTTACGGATCTCGGCGGTATTGGATCCACCTTGAAGCCAAACCGATTTGACGCCCGCTTGGGCGCATTCATCCACGGCTTTCAGCGCGCCAGCCCCTCGGGTGAGAATGACCGCCGCCTGCGCGGATTTCGGTAGCATCCGCAAGCTTTCGTAGAGCCTTTCGCCCTTCCATTCGCCGCCCTTGGGATTTACGGCATAGGCCTCGATGCCCGCCTTGCGCAGTTCTTTCAAGGCGATGGTTCCGAAGCCCTGGCCCGTCGAAGACACTCCCACGACGGCGAGAGGCTGCAAGCTGCAAATCCCAATGTCGCTGGTCGCGGTCATACCTGGCTCTTCAATCACCGAAGGCAATATACTCGGCAAAGGATTTTGAGGCCGGGATGGGCAGCCTATCCTCCTGCAATCCGCGAAGGTGCATGCGAATGGCCTTGTGCATGTTTCGCTCCACCGCCTCTCGCGTCTTTCCAGTTGCTACGCAGCCCGGTAGATCGGGGGAATAGGCGGAGTAGTTGCCGTTGGCTTTTTCGATCACGATCAGGAAACGATGCATCTCACTTGCTCCCCTTTAGTTGTGCCTGTTTTAGAATGCTATTCAAAGTTCCAGGTGCAAGTTCGTGGCTTAGCTGTCCGGCGATGGTAATGCGCCCCCGCTCGACAGGATGTTTGAACTGCCGGTGACCGCCCTTCGCGGCAACACGATACCAGCCGTCAGCCTCGATCATCCTTATCGCCTCGCGGACTTTCATCTCCCCTTTTTACCTACTTGAGCACCACCGCCTTTTTCACCTGAACGCCCCAAGCCGATTCCAGAAGGAATAGATAAATGCCCGACGATTGGACTTCCGCATCCCAGACCACTTCCTGCCTTCCCGCAGGATACATTCCCGATGCGATGCGTTCGACGATTCGGCCCGCCAAATCATAAGCCGTCAAGGTAATCCACCCGCCGCTCGGCAGATCAAAGCTGATCTTCGTCTTGGCATTGAAAGGATTTGGGTGCGGGGAATGCAGGGCAAAAGTCTGCGGCAAATTGGCCGGTGATTCCGGGCGCACGCCGATGGCGTCATTGGCCAGAGCGCGAATGTAGAATTCAAATTCCGAGTCATTGATCGTCGCGCCGTCATAGTCGAAGAAATGGCCCTGCCCGAAATGCTCGTAATCTCCGACCAAATCCGGCCCGCCGCCAGGTTGAGTCATCTCCAGCCAGACCCAGAAATGTTGGCTCGGCATGCGGTACCACATCCCCGGCATGCCCTCGATATCTACCACCTTCCAATTCGGATAGATCTCATCGGGACCGACGGTCACCGGTAGCGAGCCTAACTCAGCTCCGGGTTGTGTAGGAGTCCCGGTATCGTAGATGTGCATTTCAAATGTTCCGGTCTCCCAGAAGAGATATCTCATCCACCCCCACCCTGCAGGAAACGGCTGCTCAAACCACACCAGCGGACCGCTGCCTTGCGGGTAAGTGATCGTCTGCAGAGTCGGCAAGTAGGAGTAGCCGCGAGCGTCGTATCCCAGCTCCAACAGCGATTCACCTTGCGGGAAGATATCAATGGCTCCCGCCCGACTGGTGTCGTTGTCATGGTTCATGTCGCCGGGGAAGATGGTATAAGCGTCCACAAAGATGGTCGTGCCCGGATCGGCGTCATAGTAGATGGCGACAGTAGAATCCGTTTCGCCCGGCAGCGTCCAATTCGGACTCGATCCCACATAATGCAGTTCGCCGTTCGTGCGCCAGCGGGCGCCGAATGTGTTCGCATTGAAACCGAAATTGCTCACTGTGATCTCGCCCGAAAATCCATACACTGTCGGAAACGGGATGTAAACGCTGGAAATGCCCACATCATTGGCCGGCAGAGGATTGCAATAGACCTCCACATCGTCAATGAACAAACCCTGGCCATTTCCCGTCGTGTGGTCCCCATCGGTGATGGCGCGCCAGCGCAACTGAATGGTCTGTCCCCCGTATTGGCTGAGCTCCATCAGGGAATCGCCGTTGTAAGGCAGGAGCGGAACCATCTGCGCCCAACCCGGATAGCCGGCGCCGCCGCGAGCGTAATCATAGAACAGCGTGTCCCAGTTTTCGCCGTCGCTGCTGGCTTCGACGAAATAGTAATCGCGCAAGGAAATGCTGGGCGGATGCGTCGAATCAGGCATGTCGCAGCGCACCCAGAACTTGAAGCGCGTCGTGTAGCCTTCGGGTATGTCAATGGGCGGCGATTCCAGCGCATTGTTGAGGTAAAAATGGTCGTCGTCCACGAGCATGGAATGCGTGGGCGAATGAGCGTCCAACGTTGTCCATTCCCACCAATCGCCGAATGGCGGCCCAACATCGAAGGTCAGCGGAGCCGGATATTGCGCTCCATCGGCGTTATTCCAGAGCAGAGTGTCGGCGCCGCTGAGGATGAGAATGTTATCCACGAAGAAGCCGGTGATTTCGGGATGACCCCAAGAGCAGACCGCCCGATCCGAGCAGAGCGCCCAACGCACTTTCACGTTGCGTGTCTGGTAGCCGCTCAGATCGAAGGTAGCCAACTGCCAGCCATTGGAAGAATCCGCCCAGCCGGCGATGTCGGGACCGAATCCCCAAACGGTGCCGAAGGATGAAAGGCTGGAGCAATTATAAGGGGGTGAGCTTGGCTCGATAACTTGCCAGGTCGCACCGTCATCCGTCGAAATCCAGACGTTGCAGCCGTCCCAGCCGTTATAGGGCGGAGGCGGAGCTACGCCGGTCGAACTCTCCATCGCCCAGCGCGCTCGGAAGGTGAGCTGCGGATTCGTGACTCCTTGGAGGTTCAGAGGCGGTGTCACCAGATACTGCAACCAGAGGTTATAATACCCCATCCAGAGCGAGTCGCCGCACCACCAGGAGTTTCCGGCATAGGCGTTGAAAGGATCCGGGTGCCACTGCGGGCCCACGTCCGTCAGATCCTCGGTCGTCCAGTCCGTCGGTTCCGTCTCGAAGTCTTCGAAGAAGATGGTGGAATCCTGATCAATGCCGTCGGGCCGGCTGGGGAACCTCGGATTGGCGATTTTACCAACGGCAGGGCGAAGAGAAATTTGGCCGGTCTGATTGGCAACGGCCGTCGCGGGTTCGGTAGCGCAGACGCTAACTGCGATCAATCCCCAGAGCAGGAATGCGCTGATGAAGGTTTTCATGATGTCTCCCTCATTTGAGCATGACAACTTTAGCGATTTGAATCCCCCAGGGCGATTCCAATTGCACCAAATAAACTCCTGAACTCAGATCGTCCAGGCTGATGATTAGCGCTTGCCGACCAAGCAGCAGATCGAGAGGTTCGTGGTGAGCCATTTGCCGACCTAGGATGTCATAGATGAATAAACGGATGCTGCCCGCAGCCGGAAGATCGAAGATCACCCTGGCATCTGCATTGAAGGGATTCGGATAGATGCCGACAATCTGGAATTTCTGCGGGGTGATAGGCCCGGAATAATTGGGTTCAATCCCCAGCGCGTTCTGGATAGCCTGCCAGACGTCATAAATTCCCCATCCCATCAGCGTGTCGGGATTCAGCGACTGAGTGGCCGAGGCTTTCAGAAAGGCATGTACTTCCATCGGCGTCAGAGTCGGATCGGCCTGCAGCAATAGAGCGCAAGCTCCGGCGGTGATGGGCGTCGAAAAGGACGTGCCGCTGCCAAATCCGTAACCGGTGGTATCGGTGGCTGAAGCGACCTTGACGGATACGCCCAGCGCCATCAGATCCGGCTTGATACGGCCGTCAAAAGTAGGGCCGATGGACGAGAAGGAGGCTCGCGATGAATCGGCATTTGCCGCGCCTATCGCCAGGACGCTGTCGCCATCGGATGGCGGGCTCATCTTATCCCCCGGATAGGCCCAACCGCCGTGATTGCCGGCAGAATTCACGACGATCATGCCTCGTGCCACAGCGTTATCTGCCGCGATGGTGATGACCGTCGAATCGCCGTTCAGTTCGGGGTAGGTGTGCAATGTCCCGTAGGAGACGGAGCTGGTGGCAATAACGCATCCCAGCGAATCCAGCCATTCGATGCCCGCCGCCCAGTTGTCCTCCTCGATTAGTTGTTCGTATTGGGTATTCTCCGTCTTGGCAAGAGCCACGGATATGCCATAGGCCGTCCCGATCAGGTTCTGGCGATCATACCCGGCCAGACAGGATAGCGTCTTCGTGCCGTGCGATCCCTCGCCCATCTGACCGGGATCATTGGCCACGCTGGAATCGCCGTTGACGAAATCCCATGTGGCCATAATCTCCAGCGAATCGAAGCAGACGTGACCCAGATTATTCCAACCTGCATCCAACATCCCGACGAAGACGCCCTCGCCAGTGTATCCTGCATCATGCGCCGGTGGGAAATTCTCCAGAGCATTCTGCAGATAGGACGATCCGTAGAAGATCGAATCCTGAGTCAGGCGAATAGTGGGCTCGATGGATTCCAAAGACCCTATGCCCAGCGGCTCGCGAAAGGAGAGGACGGGTCGTGTCTTTGACACGAATGGCAGGGCCTCGATTCGGACGATCTGATCGCGATTCAGGGGATAGCTCGCAGCATTGTTCGAGCGGCAGACGGCGTGGGGTTTCATGCCGATCAAGCGCTCGATTTCTTGCAGATAGAATGAGCACACCGGCAGATCTGCTTCTCTCAGAAGCTCCCCTTCAGCGCGAACTTTCGCCAGGCGCGCGCGAGTGGCCGGAAGCAGGTGCTCGGTTTCCTCCGCCAGCGCCTGCTGAATCCGCTCGGCTGAATCATATCCCTTATCCTCGAAAAAGACCCAGGTGCGGGATTGCCCTCTGGCCGCCGGGACGCTGCTCAGGATCGCGACCGAGAAAAGCGTAGCTTGAAAAGCTATCTTCAACGTAATCTTAATCTTATGTTTAGTCATGCGCTAACAAGCTAAAATATGCAAATTGAGTCTTAGACGCAAGCGGAATTAAGGCTTTTGGCGAATTTGCCGCGCACTTTGCAGCTTCTCCCGATTTCCCTTGCTTCGCGGCGGCAAATGCCTTATAATCCAGACGACACAAATAAACGCATATTTTAGGAGGTGACCATGGCCGAGCCCAAAACCGCCCCTCAACCCATGCCCCCGCGCGGGCAACAACTGAACATCTCCATTGACGAGAATGTCGGCGAAGGAATTTACGCCAACCTGGTGCTGATCGCTCACACCGCCGCCGAATTCGTCATGGATTTCGCCCGCGTCATGCCGGGCCTGCCCAAGACCAAAATCCAGTCGCGCCTCATCATGGCGCCGCCGCATTTAAAGGGATTTGCCAAAGCCCTGCAGGAAAATCTGGAACGCTACGAAGCGAGATTCGGCGAAATTAAATTAGAGGGTCTGCCCTCGGACAAGGAGTTCGGCTTCAAGCCGGGGGAACAATAGGGGAGTAGGTCGGATTCCCCGCAAAGGTGGCTTCGCCATCCGAATCCGACGATTAACTGCTATGTGACAGACAAAGATCTCGTGCGGCTTCTACCTATGCTGGAGGCTGCATGAACAGCTTTTTGGTTTGTTTTGGGCAAAGGGAATGGCGATTTAGAAGAGTGTGACCTGCTGTCGTTTACCGTAATCCGGGCCAAATATTCATTGTCTGCGCCAAATGGATGAGATAGTTAAGAAAGCGCTCTCCGCAAAACGCGAATCAAAATGTATAGAATTCAAGGCCGCGTTCGATCCAAACTCCGCCCAGGATTGGTGTGAAATAATCAAGGATATTATAGCAATCACAAATTCTGGTAGCGGCGTTTTGATTTTTGGGCTGAATAGCAATGGCTCACCAAGCAATTTCGAATTAGCTCCCTTAAGCAAGCTTGATCCAGCAACAATAACCGACAAAATATACCGATATACAGGTTACAATTTTTCTGAATTTGAAATTTTTGAGTGTGATAAAAATGGAGCAAAATTGGTGGCAGTTAGGATTTTTCCTGTCTCAATCCCTGTTGTCTTTGAAAACCCGGGTACCTACAGTATCGGCAATGATCAACAACGAACTGCATTTGCTAAGGGGACTATCTATTTTCGGCATGGGGCAAAGAGTGAGCCAGGTTGCTCTGATGACCTGCGCAGATTTGTTGAACGACAAGTAGAATCTGTTCGCCGCTCATTGCTAAAAGGAGTGCGCAAGGTTGTGCAGGCACCTCTTGGATCGCATGTGACTATTGTCGCAGCGAAAGATCTTAAAATTAAAAATGAGTCGGCTACTCCAATTCGGATAGTGGATGATCTTAATGCTCCAGCATTTAGAATGACGCAGGATCCTAATGCCGAGACCAAATACCTGCCGCATGAGAATCTTTCTGATGGTTTATTTGATGAAATTAACAATGTATTGAGAGCAAATACTTTGCTCACAACTGGCCGCAAGGGATTCTTGCTTGGCGAGCCAATTTATTATCGCATTTATGCTGAACGTCAACATGTTCGAAAAAAGAGCAGCGAAATTGAGTTGCTTGCCAATGCTGGTCTTAATCAATTCTACGCGCCTATGATATATTGGCTAACTTGCCTGCCTTATGAAAAAGCCGCTGACCTGATCAGAAAAATGTGTAATGAACCCAAAAGTCCTTGTATATATCATGTTCTACGAATAGCAATTCTTTTGGGTTCGGAGGTATGTGAATGGATAAAAGCTCTATGGACCAAACGATGGGGCAAGCACTCTCAAGCACCCGCGTACTTCCATACATTTTTGGGAATGTGCAAGGCGGCTCAAAAGGAGGATTCCTTGTTTGTCGCGCTAAAAATACCAAGGATTCTTTCGGATTATATCGGGCAAGATGATGTGGAATTTGATGAGGCGCTACAATCCTCAGAAGTTTGCGAACAACTCCTATCAAAGGCATGCATGGATGTTTTTGGGGGTGAATCTCAATTGCGTGGCATTTGCCGTGATTTGGATGTCTTAGCTCACGGCCGTGAAATTATTGCTAAATCGACACAAATTGGAAGGCCGCTTATTGCAGAATCTATCTCAATCAAATAAATTTGGCCATATGCCTCGGCCTGATATCCGGCGACAGAAGAATAATCAACTGCGAACGAATCTCCATGTCTCACGCACATTTTGCACAGGTCTCATTGCATAAAACACAAAGAAGAAGGAGGAAAATCCAATGAATGCTTACATTCTGAAAAGGAGATATTCTTTAGGCGTCCTGATTGTGTTGTTCCTTTGCTTTGCAATTCAATTGGGCGGTTGTGCATTCAGAGTCAAACTGGTTGGTGAATACGATGAAATTACGGATAGGGGCTTAACGGAACTCCAACAAGAGACATCAGCATTCTTTGCAAAAATTCAGAGTTCGTCTAATAGTGAGGCCTCGTACGAAGCGAACAAGGACTTCTATTACGAAGTCAAGGGGGAGCTATCGGGTTTGCTGCAGAGGGCAGAAATTATTGAGAGCAAATTAAAGAGGAATCCTCTGACCAGAAACCTAAATGACCTGCAGCTTCAATTTGACGATTTGGCTTTACTGCACAAGACATCGCCTCCCGCGCAGGCCCTGCGTAGCGCCGAAGAAGCTTTTAATCGCTCATTTGCGGCTATCATAGAACAGATGATGTACCTCAAATGGAACATGGAGCCACCCAAATCTGGCGGCCAATAAATGGAAGGAGAGGTGAAAAATGGCTAAGATTGAAATCGAAAAAGTCGCCGGACTAATGATAGAGGCTGCAAAAGGAGTCTTGGGCGAAAAATGGCCAGAGGCGCAGAATTTCGTTTCAAGCGAATCCATGAAGTTTGCTCGGAACATGGCAGAAATCGAAGTTTGGAAGCTTTCTGGGAGTATTACTGAAGATCAGGCGCAAGCTTTGACCAGATTACATCAGCGATCAATGAAAATGGTGCTGACGGCGCTCGAAGGAATAAGTTTAGCTATAGCTGAGAAAGCAATCAATGCGGCCATCGACATTGTGCGGGGAACAATAAATAAGGCAATTGGTTGGGCGTTGCTCTAGCCAATTTCCTAGCGCAGCATAGCTTCCCCGCCTGGCTGCCCCATCCGTTGCGGCGTCTGGGTGGCTGGGTGCCCCACAGCTCTGCTGTGGGTTGGCGGGGGAAACAGAAGCCGGCCGCCGATGGCATCGGAGGATTTTCTCTTGCTGAAGAATTATCCCGATCCCTTTAATCCTAACACGACCATCGGCTACGCACTGCCGCAATCGGCATACGTTCGGCTTTGCGTTTATGACATTGTCGGGCGGGAGATCGAAGTCCTGTTGGAGACCTGGCAGACAGCGGGATTTCACGAGGCGGTTTTCGATGCCTCGGATTTGCCATCCGGAATCTATCTATACCGCCTGGAGGCCGGCGATCAAAGCCTTTCTGGCAAAATGCTGCTACTAAAGTAAGACACAAACAAGAATGGCGAGCGGAAATCACAGCGCGCTCGCCATTCCGCATATACGGCCAGGATGGAGCTAATCATGAACAGATATGGCGCTCTGCTCGCCGCAATGACCCTCTGCGCCGCCTCGCTGTGTGCGCAGCTCGGTCTCTGGTCAAACTATTTCAACATTTCAAATAATAGCGGGCGTTCGCGGGGTCCAGACCTCGTAGTAGATAATGCCAATTGTTTTCATGTGGTCTGGGAGGATCTTACCGCCTGGGGGGGGCAGCAGGGCGACATCCGCTACAGCCGATTTGATGGGCAGAGTTGGTCGCCGCACGAGCGGGTCTCATTTCCATACCCCAATTATTCCGCGACGCCGAGAATGGCCGTGGATTCTCAGAACCAACCTCATGTCGTCTGGTCGGGCAATTATTGGGCCAATCCCATCCTTTATTATTCGGTTCGCGACAGCAGCGGAATCTGGTCCGAGCCTCTGAACCTTTCGATCGGCGCTTCCTACAACTGCGGAGCGGACATCGCCATAGATTCGCAGGATCGCCTTCATGTTATCTGGTTCGGCTTTTGGGGCAGCAGCCAATGCCACCTGCTTTACCGCTGTTTCGATGCCGGCCAATGGTCTCCTATGGAAGCGCTTTTTCCCGACCGCGTCTGCTCGGGTGGGCGCGTTGTGGCGGATAGCCAGGATCGACTGCATCTGGTCTTCCGCGGCGAAACATCCGCTGTATGCCTGGAAATCATGTATGCCCGCAAGGACTCTTCAGGATGGTCAGAGCCGGCAGTCCTGTCTGCCAATCCCACTCAGAGTTGCATTGATCCCGACATCACCGAGGACGAAGATGATAATCCCCACGTGGTTTGGGAGCAGCTGTTCGGCGGCGGATTGGGTGACGTTTACTATCGCCATTTTGACGGTCTGCTCTGGTCGCCGCCCATGAACCTCTCCAATTCCATGGCTTCAGTCCAATTTCCCAGTATTGCGATTTCCTCAGGTATGGTCTTTGTGGCCTATTCCCAAATTCCCGATTCAGGCTATGCTCTTATCAAATACACTTTTTGCTGCGACAGCGTATGGAGTGAACCGGATACCCTGCATCTAATTCCTGAAAATCACATCGCCTGGACTGCGCCGGCTTTCGATGCTTCCGGTCATCTGCAGTTGATCTGCACTCCCTACCTGTCTTATCTTAACACAGAGCTCTTTCACCAGACCTACATCAACAGCCCGGCCCTGCTGCCGACAGATCTCGCCCCCCACAATCCTCCCATCATCATTCCCCGATCCGGCGGCAATTTCCGCTTTGATCTGCAAGTCGGCAATCAGGCCGTTCTGCCGGTCACCTTCGACGTCTGGATTAATATGCTGCTGCCGAACGGCAGCGCCTCGGCGCCGATCCTCCTGCGGCGCGGCCTCAATCTAGCTTCCAACAGCATGATCGCTCGCTCCAACCTGATGCAGAGCATCCCCCGGAGCGCGCTCCCCGGCCAATACTATTACTGCCTGCGAGCGGGCGATTATTCCGATTCCATCATCGTGTCCAGCGATAGCTTCGCCTTCGTGAAAGAGGGGGTCAGTGTCTCGGCGGAAGGGCGATGGCTCCTGGAAGGCTGGGATGAAAATAATTCCCACGAAGGAGGACCTGAACCGATCTCCTTCTCGCTATTGCCGCCCAAACCCAATCCCTTCAATCCCTCAACAGTTCTCAGTTACCAGTTGCCAGTGGCCAGCCATGTCAATCTTCGAATTTATGATACGGCCGGGCGCTTGGTGACTGAACTGGTCAACGGTCTGAGAGATGCCGGCGTGCACCAGGTCACCTGGGATGGTTCCGGCCTCCCGTCCGGTCTGTACTTCTGCCGCATCGAGGCGGGGAGCTTCACGCATGTCATCAAAATGATGCTGGTGAAATGAGCCAAAGGCCATCCGCCCGTAGCGGATAGCCATCAGCAATCAGCACTCAGCTTTCAGCAAAAATGAGCCCGCTTTAGCGGGCTTTTTTAATAGCTGTAGACCCGTCCTTTGCCGAAGGCACCCCTTCGGGGGAGGGCGGGGCCAAATGCAATGCACGCTTTATTTTATCAGGGTCATTCGCGCGATATGGAGCAACAAACTCACATACACCCCCGCCACCAAATCATCCACCATCACACCCCAGCCGTGCGGGAGCTTCTGCGAATCGCGGGCGGGGAAGGGCTTCCAGACGTCCAAGGCGCGGAAGAGGATGAAGGAGGCAGCCAGGTAGGGGATGGTCTTGGGCAGCATGAAAAGCGAAATCCATTGGCCGACGAATTCATCGAAGGTGGCCTGCTTTGGATCGTGGCCGTATTCGGCTTCCATCTGCGTGCAGATGGGCACGCCGATGAAGAAGGTGATGACGATCAGAGAAGCCTGCTGGAGGGCGCTCAGGCCGGGCAGGAGAATCCAGATCAGCAGCGCCGCGAAGCTGCCAACCGTCCCGGAGGCAAAGGGCGAATAGCCCGTCCCCAGCCCGCTGCCGATCAGCTTCACGAAAAATTTCAAGGGAGGCGCTCCGCAAGATAAGAGCTCACGACAGCCGCCTGGTCTTGCGCAGGTCGAAGCGCGTATCCATCAAGTAGAGCGCTCCGGAAATCACCGTCAAGAGCATGCAGATGATAATCAGCACGTGCACGGCGATGATGACTACGGGATCGCCGGGATAGTAGGCGGCGCTTTCGGGGATTTCGCGTGCAATCTGGCGGAAGTTCAGCAACAGGAGGGTGGTGATGATGGTGACCAATTGCGCTGTGGTCTTGGCTTTGCCCCAGATGCTGGTGGCGACAGAACCTCCTTGTGAGATCGCCCAGATGCGCAGAACGGTGATGCCAATCTCGCGCACGGCGATGATGGCCACCCAGAGGGCGATATACGTGGCAATGGAAGCGAATTCGCTGCGCAGGGCGATGGCGATAAAGACCGAGAGGGTCAACAGTTTGTCCGCCAGCGGATCCGCGAAATTGCCGAAAGCCGTCACCTGGCGGAGGCGACGAGCCAAGCGGCCATCAAGATGGTCCGTCACCGCCGCCAAGATAAACAAGAACGTCCCCAGAATCTGCCAGCCGAAATGCGGCGAGAGAATCAATGCAATGATGGCCGGGATCAACAAGAAGCGCAATCCCGTCAGCAGATTGGGAATGTTCAGCCAGCTTGGGCGTCTTTCGCCGGAATCAGACACTTGAATTTCTAAGCTTTCGCCATTTCTTTGGACATTTCGCAGCGTCGCACCAGCTCGTTCCACTTCTGATCCACTTCGTCCTGCAATTCGTCAATGACGTGGCGGTTTTCCGGGCGGAAGAGGTGGCGGAAACGCCCCTGCGTCTTCAGAAATTCTTCCACGGGCAGCTTTTCTTTCGGCTTGTAGTTGAGCTTCCAGACGCCATTGTCCACCTCATAGACGGGCCAAAAGCAGGTTTTGATGGCAAGGCGAAGCATGTCCACAGTGGCGTGCTCGTCATATTTCCAACCCGGCACGCAGGGCGAGAGGACATTGATGAAGGCCGGCCCTTCGACCTGAAAGGCGCGCTCGAATTTGCGCGATAAGTCTTTCCAATTTTCCGCCGTGCACTGCGCCACGTAAGGAATGTGGTGAGCGACCATGATGGCCGTCAGATCCTTGCGCCAGCCGGAACGCCCGAAGGATTTTTTGCCGACCGGCGTCGTGGTGGTGTTGGTTCCATGCGGCGTCGAAGAGGAGCGCTGGTTGCCGGTGTTCTGGTAGGCCTCGTTGTCGTAGCAGACATAGACCATGTTGTGGCCGCGCTCCATCGCGCCCGATAGGGCCTGCAAGCCGATGTCGTAGGTGCCGCCGTCGCCGCCGAAGGCGACGAATTTATAGGGGTGCTTCATCTTGCCGCGTTTTTGCAGAGCCCGATAGGCCGCCTCGGCGCCCGAGACGGAGGCTGCCACGTTTTCAAAGGCGTTATGGATGAAGCTGCATTTCCAGGCCGTGTAGGGGTAGATGGTCGTGGATACTTCCAGACACCCGGTTGCCGCGCCGACCACTAAATGCGAGTCGGTCATGCGCAAACCGAGGCGCACGATTTGAGGGATGCCGCAGCCCGGGCAGAGGCGGTGTCCGCCGCTCAACCGTTCCGGGATCAGGGCCAGATCTTTTAGTTTTGCCATTGTATTTCCTTATTCTACCATTCTATTGCACTCTTTGACGATTCGTTCTTATTTGCGATACTGCTTTGTTTTCAAATATTTCTCGATTCTCTTTACAAATCTCTCGGCCTCGGCTACTCTCTGTGTCGCCCTTTCTTTTTCGATGGCGACGCCGACGTCGTAATCTCCAATCTCACGATCTTCTTTCTCGGCCGTGAGGATCAAGGCAAATTCCTTTTCAATGCTGCCATTCTTGACGAGGTGCAAGCCAAACATTCTGCGAACTCCTTCATGGCTCGAAGCATCAAGACCCATTGTCGCCAAGGCCGCTTTGGCGGCGTGAAGAGCCGCATAGTAGGCGCGGGAGACGCAATCTTCATAGAGCTTTTCATCGCGCAAGGTTTGCGCTGCCCGAAGGGCTTTCTTGGCACGTTTCAATTCTTCGTCGGCGCGCCAAGAGGCATCCTGCGTCATAAAGCGATTCCTTCTTTAGCGATATTTACGGCGAAGGCAGCCTTAGCCCTTTTAAGATGCCGGTACTGCTGTTCATTTAGAACTTTCGGCGAGAGGGCAATCCCCTGGTCGAGGAGTATGTCTGTGGCTATGCCGTAGACGATATTGCTGACACGCCAATCTCTCGCACTCGTGATGACCGCGACATCAATATCGGAATCTCTTCGGGAATCGCCGCGCGCCTTGGAGCCGAATAGGCGGGCTTCTATGAATTGGTGTCCCAGCGCCTCTACCAAGGCCGCCTTGAACATCCTCAGCGCCGACTGCTCCTTCTTGCTTAATTTTGGTGGCATCTGCCTTTCAGAGTAGGGCTTTAGATGGAAAGCGGACTCTGCTCTTCCTTCAAATTCAAATATCCAACCCTCCGCTTCGGCTTCCCATGCACGACAGCTTCCTTCAGATCCTCATAAACCGACGCGATATGCTCCATGTCTATCGGCTTGCCGCCCAAGCCGTAGATGTAGTTCGTCATGATGGGCGCGCGCGGCTGGCCATAGAGTGCAGCGCGCACTTCGATGTGCACCGGCCCGCCGTCGCCGCCGTAGGCGATGGAGCGATCCAGCACGGCGCAAGCTTTCACTTTGGAAAGAGCTTTGGCGATCTCTTCGGACGGGAAAGGACGGAACATGCGCAGCTTGATCATGCCCGCCGCGACGCCCCGTGACCGCATGTCGTCCACGACCACGCGAGTCGCGCCGACCGTGGATCCCAAGACGACGATGGCCAATTCGGCATCCTTCATCTGGTATGCTTCGAAGAATTCGTAGCACTCCGTGCCGCCGAATAGCTCCTGGAACTCGCGCCCGATATCCAGCACCACTTTGGGCGAGGCATTGATGCCATCCAACTGCGACACCTTGTGCTCGAAGTAGTAGTCCGAGAAATCCATCGCGCCCAGAGTGATGGGGTGCTCCGGGTCGAGCAGAGTGTAGTGGGGCTTGTATTCGCCGATGAACTTCTTCACCTTGTCGGTGTCGAAGATCGTTACGGTCTCGATGCCGTGGCTGATGATGAAGCCGTCCAGGGTCACCATCACCGGCGTCAGCACCTTGGGATGCTCGGCTATGCGGATGGCCTGCAGGGTGTTCTCATAGGCCTCCTGGGCGTTTTCGCTGAAGATGTGGATCCAGCCGCAGTCGCGGGCGCCCATGGTGTCGGAATGATCGCCCTGAATGTTGATGGGGCCGGAAAGGGCGCGGTTGACCACCGGCATGACGATGGGCAGCCGGTAGCCGGCGGCGATTCCCAGGATCTCCCACATGAGCGCCAATCCGCAGGCGGACGTGGCGGTCATGGAACGCGCTCCGGCAGCCTGCGAGCCGACGGTGGCCGACATGGCGGAATGCTCGGATTCGACCAGCACCAGTTCGCTGTCCACTTCTCCGTCGGCCACGAAGTCGGCGAATTTCTGCATGAGCGACGTCTGCGGCGTGATGGGGTAAGCCGCCACGACGTCGGGATTAATCTGTTTCATCGCGTAGGCAACGGCGTCGTTGCCCGTCAGCGCAAGTATTTGTGGCATGTTATTTCCTTTTATTTGGTCATTGCGAGGCCTGAAGGGCCGAAGCAATCTCTCCACATTCGGTTGCGGGTCATTTGGATTGCCGCTATTTCTTCTCCATGACGATAGCCTTGACCGGCTTGGTGGGGCATTCGTGCGAACAGATGGCGCAGCCCTTGCAGTGCAGGTAGTCAATGCCCACCACCTCGCCCTTTTCGACCAGAATGGCGCTGTCGGGGCAATACACCCAGCAGAACAGGCATTGGATGCAGATCTCGGCGTTGAACACCGGCTTAAACGTGCCCCAACTGCCGGTTTCGTATTTTTCGGCCGTGCCGGCCTCTTCGATGACGCCGGCCAGCGGCAGCTTCTGATAGGTTCCTTCCAGATATTTCTTCATTCCGATTTGACCTCCTGGGAGGCGTCCAGAATGCTCTGAACGTTTCCTTCGACGATTTCATCCTTGAACTTGCCCCGAAATTTCACCCGGAAATCATCCGCCACGGCCTGGGGCGACAGCATCTTGGTGATGCCGACAAAGGCTCCGATCATGGGAGTGTTGGGAATGGACTTGCCCAGATTGCGCAGCGAAATGCCGGTGGCGTCCACGGTGTAGAGTTTGCGCCCCTTTAGATTCATTTTTTTGCGGATTTCCCCGGGCGGCGCGGGCGTATTGATCAGCAGGATGCCGTCTTCCTTCAGCCCTTCCGTCACGTCCACGACGCCCAAAAGCGAGGGATCCAGGACGATGACGGCGTCCGGCGACGTCACCTGCGAATGGTGCATGATGCGCTGATTGGAGATGCGCGTGAACGATTTGACCGGAGCTCCTTGGCGTTCGCTGCCGTATTCCGGGAAGGCCTGGATCTGCTTGCCCAGAGCCATGGCCGATTCGGCCAGCACCTTGGAAGCTGTCACGGCTCCCTGGCCGCCCCTGCCATGCCAGCGGATCTCCAGCATTTCTGTGTCTGTTTTACCCATGTATTGTTCCTCGATCTATGTAAGGCGACCTATCTCAAGGTTGCGGGTCGCGGTCGCGATGGTAGCTTTGGGGGGTAGTGCGGCAGCTCGCTGCCGCAAAGCACTTATATATTTTCCGAAAATTGATCTATGGGGTGGATTTTATCTTTCACCGTATCAAAATGCAGCAGAGTCTGCTTTGAACGAATTAATTCCCAAATCTCTTCAATATGATTCTCATCTTGAACCAAAATAGCCACTATATCATCATCTGAAAATGTAAGGTTGTGAACAGGTGGAAGCCAACCTTGATTTTTGGCTCCTTCTCGATAGTATCTATCTCCAAGCAATAGACTTGATTCGTCGATATCAGAGAGAGGCTTTTGAGTATCGAGAATTCTGGGAAATTCAGGGCTATACCCGAAATTAATTGCACGCCACTCTCTTTCATCATAAAGAACTTTTAATTTGCCCTTCACTTGCCCATGATAGCTTCTAGTCAAGGCGTCTCTCTGCTTAAGATGAAACAACAACTCGTGAATTCGCAGTGTAAATGAATATATGAATTTGTGAAAGTAGGCGTAATTCCCTGATTCGTTTAAATAAGCCTTAAATCGGTTAAACTCTACTTCCATGTCATGGATTAAACTGTGAACCTTCTCGTTTGCCCTTATTGATTCCTCCAAACCATCGAGTTTTAATTCCCCTGAATCTATCAATAGGGTCCAAATCAAAGTATAAAATGCAGCCTTATCCGGGCGCATCTCATTTCTTTCAATAAGATCATCGAATTTCTTCTGGAGCGATCGATAATCCTTGTAGACCGGTGCCGAATTTTCATGAATATAGACAACTGGAGATACGCCCATTCGGACTCCCCACCATTTCGTCATGACCATAGCGTTGTTGCCATAATCTCTTCTGTGCACCTTAGCTTCTTTAATTTTAATATCACAAAAACAAACAGCAAAAATTTGTTGAAATTCCTCCTTGTATGGAATTTTTTCATTTTGTAAACTGAATCTAAATCCCGTCCGTATTATTTCCTTTATGGCGTCAATTTTTGGGGTGAAGTGAAATAGATAATTTGAACTGAGTCTACCACTATCATCTTCGGGTGTACTGTACATTTGCTTTGCATATTCTAAAGCCTGCTCCATATCTCCCATTTCTAAATCCGGATATTCTGCCAATATCTCCTCCCATTTGTTTCCATTGGCTAGCAAATTCAATATCAGCGAAACAGGAATTCTCATCCCTCGAATGCAGGCCTGCCCACCCATAACATTTGGATCGAAAGTTATGCGGTCTAAACTCGGCATGTATCTTCTAAGGTCCCTTATCAGCTATTTGGAGTGGAATTGCTGCCATTCAGCGGGACTATTTTGCCATCAAGAATGCCGACATCGCGGCGCCGGAAGACAGCTTTATCCTTCAATTTTTTCGCTGGATTGTGCAGTCCAAAAGTGTGCGTCCTGCCTCCCCCAGCAATTCCAGCGGTACTCCCCTCGTATTTCCAATCATTTTTCTCCAGAAAGACGATATCAACGCGCCAAATGATCACAGGCTTTTTTGGCACCAAGGAACAAGTTGGATCAACAAGATATCGCCAAATGATGTACCAGCCGGGGTGATCATAGTGCGATTGAAGCGCCCAAGGTCTCTTGCTGGCCTTGCATTCTAATGATTCTTGAGGAGTTGGTTTTTCCCCGCTTCCGCGCTTTTTTAGATCCGGGAACCGTTGTTGAGCTAAGTCCATATGGCGGCTTTTTTCATATACGCTATAGGTAGATAGCGCTTTTGTACCAAAAATTCCAACTAAGGCACTAAAGACATTGGCCTGCTCGAAATAAACCTCCACGAGATCCGCCAATTCCCGTTCAATATACTCTATGGCTTTCTTGATTGCCGTAATCGTCAAACCGCTGGGCAACGGAACTGACTTGTCAAAATCACTATTTTCTGCCATTAATAGCCTCCTTCTGAATCTCCAGTGACGCTAATTTCGGTATAGCATTTTTTGCCAGTTCAAAGTAAAGTTTGTCCGTCTCCAATCCAATGCTTCTTAGCCCCATGGCGGTCGCGGCGGCAATGGTGGATCCAGATCCCATAAAAGGATCCAGGATGATCCCCTTTTTTAGTGGTAGAGCGGCACGAACCAGTTGTCTAATTAAATGCTGGGGTTTCAACGAAGGATGCGGCGCGATTTGCCGCTCAAGTCCTCTTGCTGGGGAGGAATAAATCATATCCTTGAATGGTTCTGCTGACGATATTCGGCGTAGCCCTCCCGTACCCCATTTTCTTAGATTATCCTGGACGCGCCCTTCGCAAGGTTTGCGGAAGAGGCCCCACGGTTCCCAGCAGGATTTAGGAATGACGGTTACTTCATTAAATTCCTGGTGGGCATTTTTGGGACGATCCCCCCCGCGCAAAGTACTGACGACTCTAATAATTTCGCCACGCTTTTCAAAGCCAGCCTCAATAAAGGGATCATATACGAGCTGGGAGACAAGTGGATTGGTTGCAATAAAAATATGCGCACCCGGAACCAATACCGGCATTAACTTTTTTGCCAAGTCTGCAAAGAAATACTTCATTCGAGCCTTGTCTTGAGAACGCAATATGGTAAATCGCGGCAATGGATTTCGTAGACACCCATCGAAAGAGGGTGGCAGACGCCACACGCCTCCCTTTCCATTTCGCATTTTATCGAGCTCTTTTTCGGAGTACTCCAATAAGCCATAGGGAGGATCAGTGACAACTGCGTGGATTGAGTTTGGCTCCGCTTTAGCCAACCACTCAAATGCATCCGCCAAAAAGATTTCATAAACAGATGGGGTTTTACTCGCAGCCCTGCGCGGATTTACAGACCTTGAATCTGCAATCTTCAAGCTCGATTGCCGATTATTTGCTGCGGAGATTTCCATTACACGGTGTCCACCGGCTCACGGGCAGGCTCTCTATTCAAGTCAATATCATTGATGATGGGCAATGGCTGCCCCAGTTTCAAGCCCACCAAAATCCAGTCTTCCTGAGTGGATCTGAGTTCCTCTTCGCATTCGCGAAGTGTGGCCGCGAAGGCGATTACACCTTTGCAGGCTGGAATCCGACCCGCATAGGAGCCATCTTCAAGTTTGTCATAGATGGCCTGCGCAAGGGCTTGATTCACGTATTCACTTAAGATGTAGCGTGCCGACATTACGCACCTCAAGTCTATTGGCTAAATCTCTCCCCGTCCCTCCATCGCTCTCGCCAGCGTGGCCTCATCGGCGAACTCCAGATCCGATCCCACGGGCACGCCGCGAGCGATACGGGTGACTCTCACGCCGGTGGATTTCAGCGTTTGGGCGATCAACAGCGCCGTCGTCTCGCCTTCGGTGGTGGGATTGGTCGCCACAATCACCTCGTGAGTGCTCTCGCTTTTCACTCGCCGGAGCAATTCGGTCAGATGTAGATCCTGACCTCCGGGCGAATCCAAAGGCGACAGGACACCGCCAAGAACGTGATAAAGGCCGCGATAAGCGCCCGATTTTTCCAGCGGCAGAATGTCCGAAGCCTGTTCGACTACGCAGATCAGATGGCCGTCGCGCTTGGGATCCGAGCAGATGGCACATTGCTCGCCTTCGGCGACGTTGAAGCAGCGACGGCAGATGCTCAAGTTGTCCTTCACCGCCAGCAGCGCTTCCGCCAATCGCTGAGATTTCTCGCGCGGCTCCTTCAGCAAGTGCAGAGCCATGCGCTGAGCGGACTTCTTGCCCACGCCGGGCAGGCGGGCCAGCTCGTCAATCAGCGATTGCAAGGTTTGCGGAATAGAAGGCATCTTGCTCCGGTCGGGGTCGGGACGACCCCGATTACAAAATTACAACCCCGGAATTTTCAATCCCCCCGGCAAACCGCCCATCAGGCTGCCGGTCACCTCGGACATCTTCTCTTCGGCCAGGTCGCGGGATTTCTTCAACGCCTGGTTGACCGCCGCGACGATCAGGTCTTCCAACATCTCGGTCTCTTTGGGATCCACGACATCCGGATTGAGCTTGATTTCGATCAGCTCCTGCTTGCCGGAGGCGCGCGCCGTGACCACTCCGCCGCCCGCACTGGCTTCGACCTGCATCTGTTCGAGTTCAGCCTGAACTCGGGCCATGTCCTGCTGTAGTTTCTGAGCCTGCTTCAAAATTCCCGCCATGCCGGGTGTTTTCATATCTGCCTCGTAGTATTAGCGGATGGGTTACGCAATGCGTTTGGCTCCCAGGACACGCACCAACTCCTGTTCCAGAGGATCTGCCGATTGTTCGAGCGATGCGGATGATTCGCTATTGTGCGGCGCGTGGCGCTGGAAACGGAATCGCACCGGCGCACCGAATGCGGCCTGCATGCCGGCGTCGAAGCCGCCGGAGTAGGCGATCTTGTGAAGACGCTCCAATTGCACATCGTGCAGATCCGCGCCGAAGCTGGCCACCAGAACGTCGCCCTCCAATCGTTCGGGCCGCGCCAATTTCAATTGACAGGCCAGCGCCAACTTGCCCTCGCAAATGCGGTCAACGAGATCGAGCCAGTTGGTTCGAATGTGATCGAATGCCAGAGGCGTCAGATCAGCGGATGGAGGATTCGGATCCGGCGTCTGCGGCGCCCTGTCCGCTACATAGGGGGCAGACCTGGGCGGCTGACTATAGTTCTTCGAAGACGGCTGAGGGCGCGGCGCTCGATCATCCGGAAGCGGCGGCGGCGGTGGAGCGTTTCCCTTCAGTTCCGCCAGCAGATCTTCAATCTGCGAAGTTTTTTCCAGAGCCGCCAGACGCAACAACGTCAACTCCAGTTTCAGCCTGGGCTGAGGGTGCAGGCGAATATCGGTGAAGGCATCCTGCAGGATGGCCAGAATGCGCAACAGATCATTAATTTCAAAGCGCCGCGATTGTTCTTCATAGTGTTGGCGGATCTCCAGCGGCGCCTCAATGAATGCCACGGCGCGGGCATCTTTGGCCTTCAATAGATTCAAGAAGTGATCGCACAGGCCGCGCAGGAATTCGCGCGGGCTGAAACCCTTGCTGTCAATTTCGTCAACGATCGTAAATGCGTCGGCCGGCCGGCGATCCAGCACCAAAGCCGAAGTACGGAAAAACAGCTCTTCCGGAACAACTCCCAACGCCAGACGAACCTGCTCCGCCGAAATGCCCTCAGGCGCGAAAGTGGCCATTTGGTCCAGCAGGCTCTGCGCGTCACGCATGGCGCCATCCGCTCGGCGGGCCAGAAGCTCCAGAGCCTCATCATCCGCCTTGATCCCTTCCTGGTCGCAGATGTATCTCAGATGAGCCGAAATTTCCGAGCTGGCAATGCGGCGGAAATCGAAGCGCTGGCAGCGCGATAAAATGGTTGCTGGAACGCGATTGATTTCCGTCGTGGCGAAAATAAAAAGGGCATGTTCCGGGGGTTCCTCCAGAGTCTTCAACAGGGCGTTGAAGGCCTCCAGAGTGAGCATGTGCACTTCGTCAATGATGTAGATGCGCTTGCGGCAGCCGACCGGATTGAAACGGATATTTTCGCGCAGGTTGCGGATCTCATTGACGCCGCGATTGGAGGCGCCGTCTATCTCCAGGACGTCCAGCGAGCGCCCTTCGGGGATCTCGGTGCAGGGGACGCATTGGTTGCAGGACTCGGGCGTGGGGCCTTTGACGCAGTTGATGGCCTTGGCCAGCAAACGCGCCGTGGTCGTCTTGCCGATGCCGCGCGGGCCGGAAAAGATATAGGCGTGCGCGACGCGCCCTGCCCGCAGAGCATTTTGCAGCGTCCGGCAGACGCCTTCCTGCCCCACGACCTCAGCGAATGTCTTCGGCCGCCACTTCCTCGCTGTAACTAAAAATGACAAACGACTGCCTCGACCATAACTAATTGATAATTTGAAATTTAGAATTTTAAATTTGAAATTTTAGATTACTATGGCTGTGCCCCACCCTCGATCGCCCTCCATCGCTTCACCGGACGGTCGCCGATTCCAGCCAAGCTTCCCCACGGCACATGCGGCGTTCGCTGACCGCTGCTCCCTTCCGGGCCTGACGGGGTTGGGCGAGGCCTCATTGCGTGGGACTTGACCTTCAACATCGCGTGCCGCCAGGATCCGGACGCAAGACGACCTCAAAGTGGGTATTCGGCCCCGCTATAGCGGATTTCGGGTTACAGGGCGCCGCTGACTCCCCGCCTAGCACAGCCAAAAATACCACTGTGGGTCATTGCGAGCGAAGCGAAGCAATCTCCGATCACCGAGTGAGATTGCTTCGGGGCTTCGCCCCTCGCAATGACGCAAGGCCAATGTGGAGCTGAGCGGGCTCGAACCGCCGACCTATACGTTGCGAACGTATCGCTCTCCCAGTTGAGCTACAGCCCCGTTGCAGAGTGTTTGGGCGGCACTCAGAATAAATAAGATAAGGATTCCACCCTCCGAAGTCAAACGTTTTGCCCCCAAAATCTCTTTATGCATCTTGGGATTGAGCTACAAGGGCGGCCCATCGAGGCCGCCCCGAAAACTCTGATCCTTTGTTCCTTAGATCCATCCGCCAGCGGGCGGATGGCCTTCCGCTCATTTCAACAGAACCATCTTGCCGGTGGCATCGAAGCTGCCCGCCGTAATGCGATAGAGGTAGAGGCCGGAGGATAGGTTCGAGCCATCGAAGACGACGCTGTGGCTGCCCGCGTCGCGCCAGCCGTCAATCAACGTCTCCACCAGGCGACCCTGAAGGTCGAAGACCTGCAAGGTTACGTGGCCGGCAACTGGCAACTGGAAACTGAGAAGTGTGATGGCATTGAAGGGATTGGGGTGATTAGGATACAGGCGAAACTCGGCTGGGGGATCTACAGCCGTAATGCCGCCTTGGGCGCCAGCTCCGGAAATCCCCCGT
>Ga0256868_10000047_pt1 | contig 70029 bp, 73 predicted proteins | sample RVTome_13_FD_187341 | JGI IMG/M metagenome (GOLD analysis project Ga0256868, IMG submission 187341) | Soil microbial communities from uranium-contaminated site in the Upper Colorado River Basin, Wyoming, United States - RVT92D227 HiSeq ...
AACTGCTGATACCGTAGGTCCAGGAGGGTAGAAAGTCCTTCCCTCGCTATCAGGATTATATCCCCACCCTTGCCGCCATCACCGCCATCCGGTCCCCCGCGGGGAACAAATTTCTCCCTCCGAAAGCTCACACACCCCCTCCCTCCATCTCCTGCTTTAACCGAGATTCTAACTTCATCGATGAATTGCATGAGTCAGTAGGGAAGAGAAGTTGTAAAAAGGGTACGTGAACAAAGGGTAGACAAAACTGAGTAAAGGCTCAGGAGGCTGGAGCATCTATGGGGTATACACTGACCTTCTTTTTCTCTTTGCCGGTGGTCTTAAACTCTACGACGCCGTCGATCTTGGCGAAGAGGGTGTAATCGCGACCAAGCCCGACGTTCGCGCCGGGAAAGATCCGCGTCCCCCGCTGTCGCACCAGGATGCTCCCCGCCGTAACCGTCTGGCCGTCAAACCTTTTGACGCCCAGCCGCTGACCTGCGCTATCCCTCCCGTTTCTGGAGCTTCCCCCTGCCTTTTTGTGTGCCACGCTTTCCTCCTTGCGCTGAGATAATATCCTCGATCTCGATCCAGGTATGATCCTGACGATGTCCTTTTTTCAGGCGGTAGTTCTTTCTCCTCTTCATCTTGAAGATAACGATCTTTTTCCCCCTTCCGTGAGAGGTTATCCGTCCCACCACCTTCACACCTGCCACGGCGGGGGTCCCCAATTGCACCCCCTCCTCATCCCTAACCAAGAGGACCTGGTCCAATTCGACCTTTTCGCCGACCTCACCACCTATTTTCTCTACCCTGATAAGGTCTCCTTTGCTTACTTTGTACTGTTTTCCGCCTGTCTGAACCACAGCGTACATACTTCCTGTACCCTCCATTGATATTGTAACAAAAAGGTAGAAGTTTGTAAATCTAAAACAATACGGGGAGATTGTCAAGAAAGAAAGGGCAGGTCTTAAGACCTGCCCTTTCGCGCCTTGCGGTATGGGCCGCAAGATTGTTTGGCCATCTTAGAGCTTGAACACTAACAAGAGGGACACCAAGAGGGAGTAGATGACCAGCGACTCGATCATAGCCAGACCGATGATCATAGGGGTGACGATCTTCCCCGAGGCCGCCGGATTTCGGGCGATCCCATCAAGGGCCGAGGTAAGGCCTCGAGACTGGCCCAGGGCTCCACCAAAGGCCGCGATGGCGATGCCAAAGCCTGCTCCGATGGCGATGGCTACCTTCACGTTGGCTGGGAGGCCTGCGGCCGGCGCCCCCTGAGTAGCGGCCTCTTCCGCGGCCAAGGCCCAACCAGCCGCTCCTAAAACGAGGGCACACACCACGATAAAAAACATGACCTTTCTATGCACTTTCGTACCTCCTTTCTTATCTTATATATAGAGAGAAGGACATTCGTCATCCTTCGTGCTCTTCATGCTCATGCCCCTCTAGGGCCCCGGCGAAGTAGGCCATGGAGAGGAGGATAAAGACCAGCGTCTGGACGATGGCCACGAAAAGTCCCAAGACCATCATGGGCAGGGGGACCAGAAAGGGGATGAGACCAAAGACGACGCCGGCGACATAGTGATCACCGAAGATATTGCCGAAGAGGCGGATGGAGAGAGATACCGGGCGGACGAAATGTCCGATGAGCTCGATGGGTATCATCAGGGGGGCCAGCCAAACAATCGGGCCGATGAATTGCTTGAAATACTTGATCCCGTGTTCCCTGATGCCGTAGTAGTGGGTCAGGCAAAAGACAGTGATGGCGCAGGCCCCTGTGGTGTTGAGGGTTTCGGTGGGGGAGTGAAACCCCGGTATCAGACCTAGGACATTGGACGTGAAGATGAAGAGGGCCAAGGCCCCGATGATCATCATAAACTCCGGTCCCCGAGGCCCCATATTATCCTTGACGATCTTGAGGAGGCCCTCAACGATCATCTCCCCGGCGGTGCGGAAGGTCAGCCTTGCCTCAGGGATGAAGTATTTTTTTGGGTTCTTTCGCAACCCCCGTGTACCCAGATAGGCGATGACCATGAGGAGGACGATTACCACAATGGCGTTGGCTACATGGTGGGGGAGCTGATTCAGGAGAGGGATCGCATCGACGGCGACGAAGCTTTTATGTTCCATTACTCTTCTCCTCTTTTATCATAGAGGTACCCTCTTATCCCTTCGACCACGATGGCCAGAAAGATGGTGAGCAGACCCACCAAAAAGGCCACCAGGTTTATCTTCCTTTGCAGCAGGAAGGCGACACCGCCTACGGCAGCGAGCAGCGCGAGGAACTTAACCGCGTATTTAACGAAAAAGGATCCGGCAATCTTTCCCCGAGAGAGGCTGCCTTCAAAGATCATCCGCAGGGCCTTGAAATTAAGGATGCAGATGATCCCGCCTATCATAACCCCCAGGGTAATCCTCCAATCCCAAAAGGCGAGGCTCGCGAGGGTTAAGAGGGCGAGGATGACCCATTGGGTCCTTTCTATAGAAGATAGTTTTATCTCTCTTGCCATCAATCCTCTTTGTCCTCGCGCTCCAGGCGCTTCAGGGCACGGTAGAGGCTGCGGAAGCCGGCGATGACCCCAAAAATGAGAAAAACGATAAGTAACCATGGATCCGTATGCAGCCATTTGTCGAGGTAATAACCAATTATAGCCCCTACTGCCACCGACAGCCCCATCTCGAGGCCGAGGGTGCTGTACGAGGCGATCTGCCGGAGTATTTTTCCTTTATCTTCTCCCCGAGGTGTCGCCATCAGAGACCCTTTTTCTGGGTGCACAAGTGCACAAGTGATTATTATCACATTCTTCCATGGAAGTCAATCACCACTAATGACCTATGACCTGGGTCTGACAGGTCGGTACTCCCTGCCGGTTTTGGACTCCCCTTCCCCATCAACCATGACAATGTCGGCGGTAAAGTCGCAGGGGCCCCCAAAGAAAAAGCTGCCTACGGCGTAGATATCCACCGGCGCCTTTTTTCCCTCGAAAGAGGCGATCTTGTCGGGATTAAATCCACCGGAGCAGATGATCTTGACGTGGGAGTACCCCTTTCGGTCGAGGGCTTCCCTCACCTTTTCCACCAAGCGAATGTTTACGCCCCGGGGGTCGAACTGCATCATCTCCTCCCAGAGCGAGCGGTCAACCATGGTATCAGAGTTGTCCAATCTGACGCCCCAGAGGACATCCTTGAGCTTCTCGGCTACCTCCAAGGAGGTGCGCACGCAATCGTTTTGATAATCGACCAGGGCAATCACCTTGATATCGGTTCCCCCGGCTATATGCTCATAGAACTTAGAGGTGGCCAGGGCCGTATCCCCTCCATAACAGGCGATGAGGGCATGGGGGATGGTCCCGCTCGCACGTGATCCCCACCATTCGGCGCCGGCATCGGTGGAGACTGCTTCGGCCCCGCCGATCCCGGCGGCATAGCCGTCCCCTCCCTGGCAGCTGAAGTGGTCGAACCGGGCGCCGAAGAAGAGGACCGGCTTTCCCTGGGCAGCCCGGACGCACTGGCGCACATTGGTGGCTATCTTGGTCCTGCGTGCCAGGACCCCCAGGTAGACGGTCTCCAGGTGGGCAAAGCTCGCCGCCGGTCCCTCGATGTTCATGACGGTCTCGTAGGGCTCCAGCTCATCCCCATCTTGCAATGCGGCTATCTTCAGCTGGTCGAACTCGCTTACCCAGATGGAATCCAGCTCATCCTCCACCTCGAATCTCTCCTCCATCAGGGAGATGAAGCGTTCTTCATCCGTGTGCCTGCTCTTGCGCAGTTCCGTTTTGATCTTCATCAGCCGATCGAAGAGCTGATAGGCCTTGCTCAGATCGGTATAGTGCCCTGTCCCCACCTGGAGGATGGCGATGGCTTCATCGATGCCGCACAGGACCGCCTGGTTTTTTTGGAAGACCTGCATGGTGACGACGGGATTGTGGTGATCTCTTTCCAGGATCAGCTTTTCGCGCCAGAAGTAGACATCGGAACGATATCCCCGTCTGATCTCCTGGATGGGGAGGTCGAAGATATAGAAGGGGAGCCTGGTTTCAGGCCCCCCTCGTTTGTTTCCTTTAGAGCCAGTGCTCATCGCGAGAGATCCGCTCCTCCAGGTCTATATGGTAAAAGTCTTGGAGGGGGATTAAAAGCTCCCTGTTCTTTTCATAGACGGTCGTGATCGCCGCTCTCACTATGGCTGCGGCCTTGGGGGTCATGCGCCCCAAGGGAGGCCGACAGGGGCCGGCTGGCAGCCCCAGCCCTCTCATCAGGGTTTTGATGGCAGAGGGGTTTCGAAACTTACACGGAACCTGAAAGCCCTCATACTCCTCTATGGTCTTGACGGTGACGATCTTAAAAAGGGGGTCCAGGGCCTCGGCGAGTTTTTTCCCTTTCGCCATGTCCCCACGGCTCAGGGCGGCGGTCATCTCGGCCAGGGCGCCGGGGCATATATTGGAGATCACCGACACGGCCCCTTGGGCCTTGATATCCTCCCTGGTCATCATCGCCACGGTCATATCGTCATCCCCGGAGAGGATATCGAACGCATCCCCGAGCAACCTTCTGGTCTTGGCCATGCGCTCCAGATCGCCGGTGGCCTCTTTGACTGCCCGGCAGTTTTTATACCTGCGGTGCAGGATTGCCAGATCCTCTACCTCCAGTTGGGTGCCGGTCCTGGCCGGGATAATATAAGGTGTGATGACGGTCTCCGGGAACTCCCTGGCGACTACCTCGTAGTATTCCGTCCGCAACTCCAGGGTGGAAGGCCCGTTATAGTAGCAGTCCATCAGCAGGGCTGCCTCTGCCCCTACCTCGACCGCATGTTTCGTTCCCCTCAAGGCCTCTTGCGTGGAGTTGCTGCCGGTGCCGGCCATGACATACGTCCTGCCCTTGGCCAGCTTCACCACCTCTTCGATGATCTGGTTGTGTTCTTTCCAGTCCACGGTCGGGGACTCACCGGTGGTGCCTGTCGGGACCAGCTTGGCTCCCCCCGCAATCTGAAAGTTCACGTTCCGGCGCAGGCCCGCCAGGTCCAACGCACCCTTCTCTGTAAAAGGGGTAATGAGGGCTGTCCAGCACCCCTCTAATCGCTCTAATGGCATGATCCTTCTCCCTTTATGTAGTAATGAAGATCGTCTGGGCATTTCAAAAAAAAGTAAAGGAAAGGTGGGGAAAAGTCAAGTTCAGAAAGGAGGCCTATGGATGCGGGTTATGCTCCCTCTGCCGAATGACCTCGTAGAGGATGATGGAGCCGGCCACAGAGGCGTTGAGGGAGTTGACCTTACTCTTCATGGGTATCGATACGAGGAAATCACATTCCCTCTTTATCAGCGGCCTCAGCCCTCTGCCTTCCCCGCCGATGACCACGGCCAGGGGGATCGTCAGATCTTGATGAAAGAGATCAGTATGAGCCTCGGCAGCAGCGCCGACCACCCATATACCGTTCTCTTTAATTTTTTTGAGGGTGGACGAGATATTGGCGACACGGACCACGGGGAGGTGAAAGACCGCCCCGGCAGAGCTCTTTGCCACGGCAGGGGTGATGCCGGCTGCCCTGTCCTTGGGGATGATCACCCCCCAGACGCCGCAGGCGTCGGCAGTACGGATGAGAGCCCCCAGATTTCTGGGGTCTTCAATCCCATCGAGGACCAGGAGAAAGGGTACGCCCTCGCCTGGCCGGAGAATTGCGTCAAGATCGGCATAGTTACATTGATCAATGAAACCTACCACCCCCTGATGGGGGGCGTTTGCAGTAAGGGAGTCCAGTTTTGAGCGCTCCACCTGTTTGATAGGGACCCCCTTGGATGCAGCCATGTCCATAATTCCCTGCAGCCTCGCGAGGTCCCTTCCCTTTGCCACCCAGACTTCTTTGATGCGATAGCGTTCGGATCGCAGGGCCTCAGAGACAGGGTTTATCCCGTAGATCGAGAATTTCTCCATGTCGTTTCAGCGCTCTAGCAATGGTAGCTGGAAAGCTACGCCCTGGCAAGGGCTTTCATCAGACGCTACTTGTCAAAAAAAATTTTTTGTGCTAATTTTCCCTTACAACTCAAACGGCTCAAGAATGTATGCGATCAGGGACCTTATAAGGTCCCTGGTTAAAGAGCCCCTCAGGGGGTTTTAACGAGCGAGATGGGCGTACTCTTTGGATCTGGATGAGGGATACCCATCGCATGAGATCCTATCAGGGGGGTAATAACGTTAAAAGTCCTAGCCATGTTTTTATCTCTATATTGATTGCTGCGAGCACGGTAGCGTGCATAGGGGTTGGGGGTTACTGAGGCGGAAAACTGAGCTTTTAGAACCCTAGGTTGTCTTTCCACAGATGGAACAGTCAACCAGAAGATTGGCTTGGGGGTGAAATGATCTGTGCGGTCATATTGGCTGGCGGCAAGGGGACCAGGTTTTGGCCTCTCAGCAGGGAAAACTGTCCAAAGCAGATGCTCAATATCGTCGGGGAGGATTCACTGCTTCGGCAGACGATCAAGAGATTAGATGGATTTATTCCATTAGATAAGGTGTGGGTCGTTACTACGGATATCTTGAGCCAAGATATCCGTTTTCATTTAAAACCTCTGGGAAACGATGCAGAGAGAATCCGCTTTATCATCGAGCCATTAGGCAAAAATACCGCCCCTGCCATCGCCCTTGCTGCAATCACGCTGAATAAACTCTCATCAGATCCTGTAATGGTCGTGATGCCTTCGGACCATATCATCAGGGATACAAAGCCATTCCAGGCAAAACTCCAATCGGCCGTTGAGGCTGCAGAGAAGGGGTATTTGGTTACTTTTGGAATTGTACCCACGAGGCCTGAGACCGCTTACGGATATATCCGATCAGGCCGACCTTTTAAAGGCTCCTCCGATGGGATCTTCCACGCCGAAGGGTTTTTTGAAAAACCTGATGGGAAAACCGCAGAGACCTTTCTCCGCCAGGGGGGCTATTATTGGAATAGCGGCATCTTCGTATGGAAGGCCTCGAAGATCCTCAAAGAGATCACAAGCCATCTCCCCTCGCTTTACCGCGGATTGCAAAAGATCGGCGAACTAAATGATGTGAGGAATGAAGCCTTTAAGGAGCTTTATGCTTCCCTTGAAAGCATATCCATCGATCACGGAGTCATGGAAAAAAGCCAGGATGTCCTGGTAATACCCGCTGATTTTGGATGGTGCGATTTGGGGAACTGGACCGCCCTGGGTGACGTCTTGGAAAGAGATGAACAAGGGAATATCCTCCAGGGGAACGCGATCGATATCGGGAGTGAAAATTGTACCGTGATTGCTTGTGATCGCGTCCTGGCAACCATCGGGCTTAAGGATATGGTGGTCATCGATACCGCTGATGCGACCCTCGTCTCGTCAAAGGAGATGGTCTCTGAAGTGAGAAAGGTCGTAGAGACATTGAAAAGGAATAACCGGGAAGAGCATCTGGTTCATCGGACCGTGGAGAGGCCGTGGGGGAGTTATACGGTTTTGGAGAAAGGCAAGCGGTATAAAATTAAGAGGATCGTCCTGCATCCGAAGGCCAGATTGAGCCTGCAGCTCCACCAGCATCGCAGTGAGCATTGGGTGGTCGTTTCCGGAACGGCCAGGGTGACGAAGGGCGAAGAGGTCTTCGATGTGCACGCCAATGAGAGCACCTTTATACCGATTGCGGTGAAACACCGGTTAGAAAATCCGGGCCGTATTCCCCTGCAGATCATCGAGGTTCAAAACGGTGATTATGTGGAGGAGAACGATATTGAAAGATTAGAAGACGACTATCAAAGAATGAAAAAGGGGTGAGCGTTAATAATTATGAATTCCCGAATCCAACATTATATAGACTTAATAACAATACTGACCCAGAAGGAGATGAAGGTCAGATATAAAAGCACCTTTTTCGGGTATATCTGGTCCATAGCCCATCCGCTGGCCTTTGCCTTTGTCTTTTTCATGGCCTTCAAGGTGGTCATGCGGATTCAGATGGAGGGATACGCGGTCTTTCTTGTCGCCGGGCTCTTTCCCTGGCAGTGGTTTTCCAATTCTGTCAATGCCTCGCCGATGGTCTTTTTGCTCAATGCTTCTCTCATTAAAAAAGTCAGCCTTCCGAGAAATATACTACCATTGGCGACAGTGCTCCAAGATATGATACATTTCCTTCTTGCGATACCCGTCATAGTGCTTTTTCTTTTTATCTATCACAAATCCCCGGCAGTCTCATGGCTTTATGGAATTCCTACACTCTTAATCATCCAGCTTTTGATGACGTATGGTCTCTCCCTTATGCTCGCATCGATAAATCTATTTATCAGGGACCTAGAACGACTGGCAATTATAGGAACAAGCCTGCTTTTTTATTTTACCCCGATCATTTATCCCGAGACCATGATACCCGCACAGTATAAAACCCTGGTACTCTATGCCAATCCGCTTTCACCGTTGATGACAAGTTGGAGGAATCTCTTTTTAAACGGCACGTTAGAGTTATCGCTGGTGGCAGCGAGTTTTGTCTATAGCCTTTTTGCGCTTATGCTAGGCTACGCAGTTTATACTAGGCTTTCGTGGAAATTTGCCGAGGTCTTATGAAAGATCCTGTAATAGTATTTGATCATGTTTGCAAAAGTTATTCCCTGTACCATCACACTACCGGAGGAATTAAAGATCTTCTTTTCCATCTTCCCAGCGCCGTGAGCGCGATAAAAAATTCAAGATATGAAGCATTAAAGGGCGTCTCCTTCGAGGTAAAAAAAGGTGAGGCCCTAGGCATAATTGGAAAAAATGGCGCAGGTAAGAGCACTATCTTGGGTCTCATTGCCGGGGTGTTAAAACCAACGGAAGGTCGGGTGATCGTAAAGGGCCGAGCATCAGCCCTGCTTGAGCTCGGCGCGGGATTTCACCCGGAGCTGACAGGCAGGGAAAATATAATGCTCAACGGCATCATCCTGGGACTGACAAAGGCCAAGGTCTTAAAAAAACTTGATGAGATAATAGAATTTTCCGAGCTTGCGGAATTTATCGACCAACCGATCAGGGTATACTCGAGCGGCATGCTCGCCAGGCTCGGGTTTTCCGTGGTGGCGCACCTGGACCCTGATATTTTGTTGATCGACGAGATATTGGCTGTGGGGGACATGGAGTTCCAGAAAAAATGCATCGATAAAATGACGAGTTTTAAAAAAAGTGGAGTTACCATAATTTTCATTTCACATTCTATGCCGGATGTGAAAAGGATTTGTGACAGGGTGGCATGGATTGACGACCATACTATCAAAATGATCGGGGGTCCAGGCGACGTTGTCTTCAGTTATGCTAAGCAATAAGGTAAAAATCTTCCTTGGCTTAATTGCCAAAGATTATTTAAGATTCATGTGAATCGAGGCGTATGGGCTTGTTGGTTTTTATGCGACTCTTAACAGTGTGCTCGGCATCCTTAATCTAGGTATTGGTGCCACTATAAAGTTGTGCAAAGCTCTCACCCTGTCATGATTTATGCGATCTGGAGATCGGTCCTTTGGAGCAGATCGCCAAAGAGGGGCAATTGATGGTGTACAAACACCGGGGATTCTGGGCCTGTATGGACATCCTGCGGGACATGGAATCTCTCAACAAAATATGGAATGAAGGCAAAGCCTAGTGGAAAATATGGAAGTAAGACAGAATACCCGTTTCGACTTCCATCCCACCCCGCTTGAGGGGCTTTGGGTTGTGCAGCGGAAGCCCATCGAAGATCCGCGGGGCTTTTTCTGTCGCTTCTTTTGCGCCGAAGAATTCCAAGAGGCCGGGTTGAAAAAACCCATCGCCCAGATCAACCACACCTATACAAAGAAAAAAGGAACCGTCCGTGGTCTGCATTTCCAATATCCGCCTCATGCCGAAAGTAAGATCGTCAGTTGCCTTCGCGGAGAGGTTTACGATGTTGCCGTGGATATCCGAAAGGGTTCGCCCACCCTTCTACACTGGCATGGTGAAATTTTGTCTGCTTCCAATCAGAAGACCCTGCTTATACCCGAAGGGTTTGCGCATGGTTTTCAGACGCTTGTTGAGGATTGCGAATTGATCTATCTACATTCCGTACCGTTTCACGACCACTCAGAAGGTGCTATCAACATCGCCGATCCGGAAATTGGAATTATCTGGCCCATACCCATAACAGATATTTCAGATCGCGATCTCCATCATCCATTTATAACCGACAAATTTAAGGGGGTGGAAGTATGAAATGCCGTCACTGTGGAGCGGAGGTTACTTTAACACTAATCGATCTTGGTAGTGCTCCTCCATCCAATGCTTACCTCACAAAATTGACTATGCGAAGACCGGAGAAATGGTTCCCATTAAAGGTCCTCGTGTGCGAGTCCTGTTGGCTGGTACAGGCCGAAGCCTACTCGAGAGCAGCAGAATTGTTTAACGATGAATATGCTTACTTCAGTTCTTTTTCTGCCATATGGCTGGCCCATGCCGAACACTATGTCAGTGTCATGGTGGAGCGCTTCGGCCTGCGAACCGACAGCCATGTTGTGGAAGTGGCTTCCAACGATGGTTATCTGCTGCAATATGTCAAGCAGCGAGGTATTCCCTGCCTTGGTATTGAGCCTACCGCCAGTACCGCCTCCGCGGCGCGCCTCAAGGGCATTGAAACCTTGGAGGAGTTTTTCGGTGTCGGCTTGGCACAAAAACTGGTCGACCAAGGCAAGCAGGCCGATCTGATTGTAGCCAACAATGTTTTGGCCCATGTGCCCGATGTCAACGATTTTGCGAGAGGTTTTGTTCTACTGCTCAAGCCGCAAGGCGTTGCGACTTTTGAGTTTCCGCATCTCATGCAGTTGATTGAACATAAGCAGTTTGACACCATATACCACGAACATTTCTCTTACTTGTCTTTCAGCACTGTAGATCAAATCTTCAGATCCAACGGTCTCTCAGTGTTCGATGTCGAAGAACTTGGCACTCACGGTGGCAGCCTTCGAGTCTTTGCCCAGAGAATAGATACGGGCAAGTATCCGATCAGCGAAAATGTTACCAAACTGCTGGATAGAGAAACCACGGCTGGAATGAAAAGAGTCGTCTATTACCAAGGCTTTCAGGAACAGGCAGATAAGGTAAAGAACGATTTACTCGCTTTTCTCCTGGAAGCCAAGAGTCAAGGCAAAACTGTCGCTGCCTACGGCGCCGCCGCCAAGGGCAACACCCTGCTCAACTACGCCGGAATCAAACCGAATCTATTGCCTTATGTATGTGATGCCGCACCGTCCAAGCAGGGGAAATTCATGCCCGGCAGCCGGATTCCAATCGTAGCTGAGGAGCGTATCCGTGAACAAAAACCGGATTACGTCCTGATTCTACCCTGGAACATTAAAGAAGAGATTATGGCGCAACTTGATTACATTCGCGCATGGGGAGGGAAGTTTGTCGTACCCATTCCCAACCTCAGCGTGCTGTCATAAAATATCCGGATGAAAGATGATAATGTGACAATGCATAACGGCAAAACGAAGCGTGTTTTAGTGACCGGTGCTGCGGGCTTTGTCGGAAAGCACTGTCTGCCCATTTTAATGTCGAAAAACTTTGAGGTTTATGGAGTGGACGTCTTTGTTCCGGAAGAGAAGCCTTCCGGCGTGCATTGGCATCCGGTTGATTTGTTGGACACATGGCAGGCGGATGAATTGTTGGCAGCGATTCAGCCGACCCATCTTCTTCACTTTGCCTGGTATGCCAAGCCAGGCGAATACTGGAATTCGCTGGAGAATATACGATGGGTCGAGGGAAGTCTGCATCTGCTACGGGCCTTTCATCGGAACGGTGGAAAACGTATCGTTATGGCTGGAACCTGTGCTGAGTACGACTGGGGAGCTGGTTGCTGCTCCGAAGACGTGACCCCTCTTGTACCTTCAACATTATACGGTACATGCAAGAATGCTTTACAGCATTTACTGAAAGACTTCTCGCGGGTGACAGGATTAAGCAGCGCTTGGGGAAGAATTTTTTTTCTCTACGGGCCTTACGAGAATCCCAACCGCCTTGTTTCATCGGTCATATTAAACTTGCTCCAGAATAAAACAGCGCTGTGTTCACACGGCAATCAAATCAGAGATTTTCTGCATGTTGAAGACGTGGCATCAGCCTTTGTTGCCTTATTGGAAAGCGACGTTATGGGCCCGGTCAATATTGCCTCCGGTCGCCCGGTAACACTGCGGGAGGTTGTGCTTACGGCGGCAGACTATCTCGGAGCACGCGAACGAGTGCAGTTTGGGGCGATCCCTGCGCCAGAGAATGACCCTCCGCTGATCGTAGGCGATAGCCATCGTTTAGCCGATGAGGTTGGCTGGCATCCGGAGTATAATTTGGCTACGGGCATTGCACAAACGGTGCGTTACTGGCGGGAAAGGAAAGACGCATGAGCACAGTGTCCATTCCCATCCGGACAGCGGTAACAGCCAAACGTTTCAATCTAAGTTTACAACAATGCAATTCTTGCCATAGCCGGAATAACAAGCTAACTGATTAAATGAGAGAATAATGAAACTAATCGTAGATACCGAAGCAAAAACCCTAACAGAAGAGGAGGAGGGGCATGTCCGTCAATTCGACCTGTATAGCAAAGAGGCTTTTGAAAGGTTGTCACGTCAGTGGGTGCGTGTAGGCTGGAACCAAAAATACCCATATACTTTCAGCTGGATGGGGCGACCCATTATTCAGTTGCCGGAAGACATGATTCGCACGCAGGAGGTGATTTACCGCGTTAAACCGGACGTTATCGTTGAGACAGGCGTTGCCCATGGGGGGTCATTAATTTTTTACGCCAGCTTGTTTAAGGCGATGGGTAAAGGCCGTGTAATAGGCATCGATATTGAAATTCGTCCACACAACCGCAAGGCGATCGAGGCACATGAGTTGACCGAGTACATCACGCTGGTTGAAGGCAGCTCAGCCGCACCGCAAACTGTTAATTCGGTGAAAAAAATGATCAAGCCTGGCGAAACAGTGCTGGTGATACTAGACTCCAATCATACCAAGCAACATGTGGCAGACGAGCTTGCAGCCTACCATGACCTTGTTACCGCTGGATCATACATCGTTGCAACGGATGGAATCATGAAGGATCTTTATGATGTACCGCGTGGATCTCCAGATTGGAAATGGAATAATCCGACTGCGGCAGCGGCAGAGTTTGCACAACAACATCCAGATTTCGAGCTCGCTCAACCGAAGAGGCCGTTCGGTGAAAGCGATCTCACCGAGAACATCACTCACTGGCCGGGCGCATGGTTGCGCAAAAAGTAACGCATGGCGAACTCGATCAAAAAGAATATCATCGCCATTTTTTCAGGGAGCGCGTGGTCAGCCTTGATGGGACTGGCCTTCGTTGCGTTCTATATCAAGCTCATGGGGATGGAGTCTCATGGTATTGGTGGGGTGTTTGCATCTTTAACGGGAATGATATAGAAATTTTTCATTCAGAAAATAATTTATAAACACACTTGTCAATTATGAGCAACAAAAACGAATTACAACACATAAAAAAACAAAGCCAGGGCAAAAAGGTCGTCTTCGTTTCCGGTAATTTTAATATCATTCATCCGGGGCATCTGCGGCTGCTGCGATTTGCGAGGGAATGCGGCGATTATCTGGTCGTGGGTATAATGGACAATAAATCTCCAGGATCATTCATAGATGAACAGTTGCGCCTGGAGGGCATTCAAGCCATCGCACGGGTTGACTATTCATTCATTCTCCACGAACCAACCGTTGCCTTCATTGAAAAACTGAGGCCGGCTTTCGTGGTTAAAGGTAAGGAACATGAAGAAAGGGAGAATCCGGAAAAAGATATTCTAAAGCAATATGGCGGTAAGTTGATATTCGGTTCCGGCGAAATCAGTTTTTCTTCTGTTGAGTTAATGAATACGGAATGGAAAGAGTTGGCCGTCTCATCTATCAAAAAGCCCGCTGATTACCCGAAACGTCATAATTTCAGTTTCCAGGAATTAATCGAGATTGCCGACAAGATGAAGGACTTGAAGGTCTGCGTCCTGGGAGATACGATTGTTGATGAATATATTACCTGTGATGCCCTTGGAATGTCGCAGGAGGACCCTACTATCGTCGTCACGCCCGTTGCGCGCGAGAAATTCCTCGGTGGCGCGGGAATTGTTGCCCTCCATGCCAAAGGATTGGGCGCTGATGTTCACTTCTTTTCTGCTGTGGGAAAAGATGAAACAGCGGATTATGCAAAGGCAAAATTGATATCTCTGGGTGTAAATGCCCATCTATTTCAAGACGAAAGCAGGCCAACAACATTAAAACAAAGATTCCGTGCCCGGCAGAAGACGCTATTGAGGGTAAGTCATTTGCGGCAACATGCAATTTCTGCCGAAATCAGAGAGCGATTTTACCAAGATGTATTGGATGTCATCGAGGGAATGGATTTGATCATATTTTCTGACTTCAATTATGGTTGCCTGCCGCAATTATTGGTGGATCAGGTCACCTTATTCTGCCATGAAAAAGGGATCATGATGGTTGCAGATAGCCAGTCATCCTCACAGGTCGGTGACGTGTCGCGCTTCCGAGGGATGACACTGGTGACGCCCACCGAAAGGGAGGCCCGCTTTGCTGTGCATGATTTTGAGTCAGGCCTCGTGGTTCTTGCGGAAAAATTAAGAAAAAAGGCGAGCATAAGAAATGTCATCATCACGCTGGATGAAGAGGGTGTGCTTATTCATGCGGAAACAGCGAAAGAAAGTGAGTGGTTAACCGATAGACTGCCCGCTTTCAACACGGCGTCTAAAGATGTATCAGGAGCGGGCGATTCTTATTTGACTTGTACCTCCATGTCTATGGCTGTTGGCGCCGATATCTGGAAAAGCGCATATCTTGGTTCGCTGGCGGCTGCCTGTCAGGTAGGGCGGATCGGGAATATACCTTTGACCCAAAAAGACTTAAAAATGGAAATAAACGGGATGAAGGTGATTCGATGAGGGCGCTACTCCTTGCGGCCGGTTTGGGTACGCGGTTGCAACCGCTAACGGACAATATTCCCAAATGTCTGATCGCTATTGATGGGAAGCCGCTTTTAGAGTATTGGATCAGCATGCTTTATAATGGCGGAGTATTTCCGTTGTTGGTTAATCTTCATCATCATGCGCATAAAGTCTCAAACTTTATTGACAACAGCCAATATAGAAAATTTGTTACCGCGATCTATGAAGAGAAACTCTTAGGAACAGGGGGGACGCTTTTAAAAAATCGGAGTTTTTTTGGCAATGAATCGTTGATGCTCGTCCACGCCGATAACCTCTCCATATTCGATGTACGCGCATTCATAAGTAGTCACCAGAATCGCCCCCCCGGTTGTGAAATCACTATGATGACATTTAAAACCCCTACCCCCCATACCTGCGGGATCATCGAAACGGACGAAATGGGCTGCGTCCAGGCCTTCCATGAAAAGGTGGCCAATCCGCCCGGCAACATGGCCAATGGCGCTGTTTATATCGTAGAGCCATCTTTATTCAATTATCTGGAAAGTCTGAACAAGGAATTTATTGACTTCAGCACCGAGGTCATTCCGAATTTTATCGGTCGAATCAATACATTTCATAATGATATTTATCACAGGGATCTTGGCACTCTCGAAAGCTACGAAGCGGCGTGTAGAGAATATTCTGCGATAACAAATAAGAACAAAGATATATTTCTTAAAGATCGGAATAAAAAATGAATTGGTCATCAAATGTCAAGGAAATCAGGCAATGCCTCCAGCTTCTATCTGCTTCGGGCAGCGACACAAACGGTATCCCTGTAGACGAAGCCTTTGGCATGTGGATAGATGTAACCATGAGCATCAGAGAACAGAAAAATACCGTATTTCTGATCGGCAACGGTGCTAGTGCTTCCATGGCCAGTCACGTTGCTGCCGATTTGGCGAAAAATGGCCATGTACACACAGAGGTGTTTTCTGATTTATCTCTGATTACCGCTATCGCTAATGACATAAGTTATGACGAGGTCTTTGCCGAGCCGCTTCGCCGCAGTATGAAAAAAGGAGACATGCTGGTTGCTATCAGCAGTTCCGGACAATCAGCCAATATCCTGAAAGCCACAGACGAGGCCAAGAAACTGGGTGGTATTGTGGTTACCCTTTCAGCCATGAAACAGGACAATCCTTTATTGCACAAAGGGTTTATCAATTTCCATGTTCCTGCAATGGCCTATGGGTTGGCCGAAACATGCCATGCCGCCATCCTCCACCACTGGATCGATAAAATTGTGGAAAGGAATTCGATTTAAGAGCGATGAGTGAAAAAGCTATTGTCATCGGCAGCAATTCTTTCTCCGGTGCAAGCTTCGTGGATTACCTCCTCGGAGAAGGCATCGAAACTATCGGGATCAGCCGTTCACCAGAGCCCCACCCGGTATTTCTGCCTTATAAAAAAAGAAACTCTTCGATGTTCCAGTTTTTTAAGCTGGATCTCAATCATGATTTGGACGCAATCATCAAAATCGCCGATGAGCAGCGCCCGGATTATGTGGTTAACTTTGCCGCACAATCTATGGTTGCGGAAAGTTGGCGTAATCCTGAGCACTGGTTTCAGACCAATGCCGTCGCAACTATCAAACTCCATGATGAATTGCGTAAGCGAGATTATCTGAAGAAATATGTTCATATCTCCACGCCGGAAGTTTACGGGTCCTGCGAGGGTCTGGTCAAGGAAAACACGAACTACAACCCCAGTACACCTTACGCCGTATCCCGCGCCGCCGCGGACATGAGTCTGATGAGTTTCTGCAGCGCTTATGGTTTCCCGGTGGTATTCACCAGGGCGGCCAATGTTTATGGACCAGGACAGCAACTTTACCGAATCATCTCCCGGACCATCCTTTTTTTCCTCATCGGACGGAAGCTTCAGCTCCACGGCGGTGGCCATTCAGTACGCTCCTTCATCCACATCCGCGACGTGGCCGACGGCACGCTCCGCGTCGCCCGGCTGGCTGCTCCCGGAGAAATATATCACTTTTCCACAGTAAGAAACATTTCCATTAAAAATCTTGTGGAAATGATCGCCGCTCAGATAGGCGCATCTTTTGATGAAAATGTGGAAGTCGTAGGGGAACGCCTCGGTAAGGACGCCGCCTATCTCCTGGACAGCACAAGCGCCAGGGAAAAACTGCAATGGCAGGACAAAATCACCCTCGAGCAAGGCATCGAAGAAACGATCGCCTGGGTTCGGGCTAACCTGGAAGAAATAAAGAAACAACCCTTTGACTACATACATAAACCATAGGGAGAGAAAATGCATATTTTAGTAACAGGCGGGTGCGGCTATATTGGGAGCGTCCTGACACCAAAACTCTTAAGCCATGGACATAAAGTAACCGTGGTCGATATCATGTGGTTTGGTAAATTCCTGCCTGAACATAACAATCTAAAAGTTATTCAGCAAGACATCCGAAATGTTGAAGCAATTCCAATGGAGGGGATAGATGCCATTATACATCTGGCCAACATCGCTAACGATCCCTGCGGCGACCTCAATGCAAAACTATCATGGGAAGTCAATGTGCTGGCTACAATGGGTCTAGTTGAGAAGGCCATCGCATACAAGGTCAAACAATTCATTCTTTCCAGTTCCGGCAGCGTTTACGGCGTAAAAGAAGAGCCGAAGGTCACGGAAGACCTTCCTTTAGTCCCCATTTCCGATTATAATAAGACAAAAATGGTCAGCGAGCGAGTTCTTCTGAGTTATAAGGACAAAATCATCATCCAAATCGTACGTCCCGCCACGGTCTGCGGTTATTCTCCGAGAATGCGCCTTGATCTTTCCGTTAATATGCTCACAGTCCAGGCGTTAGCCAATGGAAGGATCACCGTGTTTGGCGGAGATCAGACCCGACCAAACATCCACATTCAGGACATTACGGATGTCTTCATCCATTTCCTCAATTTGGGAGAGAAGGCATCGGGAATATACAATGCCGGTTTCGAAAATATTTCCATTCTGGACATCGCAAAAATGGCAGCGAAATTTATCCCCGCCGAAATCATTGTTTCTGAATCAAACGATCCCCGTTCCTACCGGCTCAATGCTGATAAATTACTAAGCACCGGTTTCAAACCCAGATTCAAAATTGCCGATGCCATTCGGGAAATTATTGAAGCTTACAATTCTGGTAGGATTAAAGACGCAGATGGGTGCTACAATATTAGAACCATGAAGCAAATAGAATATTTGGGATGATAGAGATCCCCATCATCTCATTTTCGATCTGTCTGTTGAATGTTTGACAAGGAATGAACCGATGGATTTAAAATTAAAAAAGAAACTTTATTATGACATGCTTCGCGTCCGCCTGATCGAGGAAGCTATCGGCGAACACTATCGAGAACAGGAAATGCGATGCCCGGTTCATCTCGGTATCGGTCAGGAGGCTATTGCCGTTGGGGTATGCGCAAACTTGAATCGGCTGGATTACGTCATGAGCACCCATAGATCGCATCTACATTATTTGGCTAAAGGCGGGGATATAAAAGCCATGCTAGCTGAAATCTATGGCAAAAGTACCGGTTGTTCAAGAGGCAAGGGCGGATCTCAGCATCTCATTGACATTGAAGCTGGATTCTTAGGCGCTACACCCATTGTTGGGAGCATTATTCCGGTAGCGGTGGGCGTTGCTTTTGGTGTTTCGATGAAAAATGAGGAACGAGTTGTTGTAGTTTTTTTTGGAGATGCTGCTGTCGAGGGAGGTATTTTTTCTGAAAGCCTTAATTTTGCTTCATTAAAAAAACTTAAAATCATATTCGTTTGTGAAAACAATTTATATTCTGTTTATACCCATCTCCGTGAAAGGCAGCCTATAAATAGAAGTAACGTCGATATTGCAATAGCGCATGGAGTTTGTGGATTTGAAGCTGATGGTAATGATGTCGTGGAAGTCTATGAGAGCATGTCACGCACTATCGAAGATGTGCGCAGGGGTTTAGGGCCGGCCTATGTTGAGTATAAAACCTATCGCTGGCGGGAGCATTGCGGGCCTAATTTTGATAATGATCTTGGATACCGGGCAGAGGCTGAATATCTGTCATGGCGAAAACGGTGTCCTATTGAAAGTTTCGAAAATCAACTTAAGAAAGAGGAAGCTCTTGCAGAAGTTGAAATAAACCATATCAAAGCAGAAATTGAATCTGAGATAGAAGAAGCATTTGCCTTCGCCAAAAACAGCGAGTTTCCCGATTCAGTGGAGCTTTATTCTGATTTGTATGCGTGAAAGGGCAAAAGGTCAATAAATGCCGCGAGAATTAAGCTTCGCCCAAGCCGTATTAGAAGCCACAGATCAGTGCATGGCAGAAGACCCTTCCGTTTATATCATGGGACTCGGCGTTACGGATCCTAAAGGTATATTTGGGACGACACTGGGATTAAAAGATAAGCATGGGGCAAAGCGCGTGCTGGATATGCCCGTTGCGGAAAATGGGATGACTGGTGTTGCCATCGGTTCTGCCTTGATCGGAATGAGGCCGATCATGACGCATCAGCGCATCGATTTTATGCTCCTGTCTTTTGATCAGATCATCAATAATGCTGCCAAGTGGCACTATATGTTCGGCGGCAAAATGAAGGTCCCCCTTACGATACGATTGCTGATTGGTCGTGGCTGGGGGCAGGGGCCGCAGCACTCTCAGAGTCTCCATGCCCTCTTCACTCATATCCCCGGACTTAAAGTCGTTATGCCCTTTACCCCTTATGACGCAAAAGGATTGCTTGTTTCTGCCGTCAGAGATGATAATCCAGTAATCTACATTGAACACCGCTGGCTGCACCATATCACGGGCGAAGTCCCGGAAGAAATTTACACTGTCCCCTTAGGCAAAGCCAGGATCGTGAAGGAAGGAAACGACATTACCATCGCAGCTTCATCACACATGGTTTTGGAGGCCATGAAAGCAGCGGATTATCTGGAAAAGGATGGAATCATTTCCGAGATAATTGACATCCGTTCGTTAAAGCCGATGGATGACGAAACCATTATCGCTTCCGTAAAGAAAACGGGCCGCCTTCTTGTTGTCGACGATGGCTGCCGTACCACCGGGTTTGCAGCAGAGGTTATCGCAATGGTGACTGAAAAAGTATACGGCTCTTTAAAAACCGCACCCCGGCGCGTCACCCTCCCCGACCTGCCGACACCCACAAGCGCGGCTTTAGCAAACCTATATTATCCTCGAACCATAGACATTATTAATGTGGCCAGATCAACCTTTAATTTGCCGGGAAAAACCGAAGTAGACCTGGATATAAAGCACGATCAGCCGCAGGATGTACCAGACATATCATTCACGGGGCCATTCTGATTTATTTTAAGCATGAATTGATTATTATATGATTATCGCAAAGGGAATTGAATAATGTCAAAAAGAAAGTTGCTATTGATGTACCCGAACCTGAGATGGCAAAAGGAAGATATGGGTACTACTTGGAACCTTAATCCTGCCACACTCTGTTTGCTTGCCTCTATGGTAAGAGGGTTCGTGGATGTAAAAATTGTTGATGCCCAGTTCCAAAATTTATCAAGGGAGGACTTTAGGCATGAGATTGAGAATTATAAGCCTGACTATGTGGGCATATCAATACTGACATCGGAATACCGGGATACCCTGGACGTGGCAAGCGAAATAGTAAAATCAGTCAATAGCAACATCACGGTAATTGCCGGTGGAGTCCATGTTACCACCATGTACGAATATGTGATGAAAAATAATAATATTAATTTTGGGGTAATCGGAGAAGGGGAATATGTCTTACAGGATTTAATAAAATTCCTTAATGGTGATGGAGAATTTCCAACAGAAGGGCTTGTATACAGAAAAGGTGACACATTAGAGGTGCAGAATAGGGCGATTATCCATGACCTGAAAAGTCTCCCCTGGCCAGCGTATGATCTGATAGATTTTAATGCTTATACGGTGACGAATCCCCGCGATTTTAACCCTCAGAGGCCACCAGAGAGCCCCTATGTAAGGATGGTCACAACGAGGGGATGTCCCTTTGGTTGCGTATTTTGTCAGGTTGATTTGATATCTGGTAAATCAGTAAGATCACGAGATCCTTATGATGTAGTAAAGGAAATTGAATTTCTGAAAGAGCAATACGGAATTAGGTCAGTTATTTTTGATGACGATAACATTCTGATGGCTGGAGATGACTATTGCAAAAAGCTTTTCACAGTAATGATTGAAAGAAAAATTAACATTAGATGGATTGGTATCGCCTTTGCGCTTTTTTTATTGACTGATGAGTTGTTGGATTTAATGAAGGAGTCTGGTTGTGTAGGCATCAACGTTGCCATAGAATCGGGGAACAAGCGTGTATTGAAGCAGATTGTGAAAAAACCGATTAAAAATCTTGGGAAGGTCCCTGAACTTATTGATAAAATCAGAAAACGGGACTTGTATTGTATAGCAAACTTTATAATTGGTTTTCCCGGCGAAACATGGGATGAAATAAGGGAAACAATTGATTTTGCTGAAAAATGTGGTGCCGATTATGTCAAAATATTTGTTGCTGTCCCGCTATATAAGACAAAGCTCTACCAAATGGCAATGAATCTGGGGGTGCTCGAATGTGACAACGAGTTTCCTGAGATTGATTGGAGATACGGCAAAATACGATCCAATGAATGGACATCAAAAGACATAAGCATATTAAGAGCATACGAATGGGATAGAATCAATTTTAATAATTCAGAAAGAATTGATAAGCTCATTAAAATGACCGGTTTAACAAGAGATGAATTAAAGGTTATAAGAAAAAAAACACGTGATAATCTGATTTTGTAAGTACATTAAGAATATCCAAGATGAATCATACTAGTAAATTCAGAACAATTATCGAACCAGGTCGCATTGAACGAAACTATTGGCAAGATATCTGGCGTTATCGTGAATTATTTGCCTTTCTTGCCTGGCGAGATATCCTTGTTCGTTACAAGCAGACCGTCATCGGCGTTGCCTGGTCTGTCATCAGGCCATTGTTTACCATGATTGTTTTCACTATTGTATTTGGTAAAATTGCAAAGTTACCCTCTGCCGGTGTTCCCTATCCTATTCTTGTATTTGCCGCCTTGCTACCCTGGCAATTTTTTTCCAATTCATTGTCAGAGGCAAGTAACAGTTTGATCAATAATGCAAATCTCCTTACAAAGGTTTATTTTCCCAGGCTTGTTATGCCTGCCAGCTCTGTCATAGTAAGCTTCATTGATTTTCTTATTTCTTTCGTGATTCTTGCATTGCTGATGATTTGGTATCAATTCGTCCCAAGTTGGCGGATTATTATGCTGCCTCTCTTCTTTTTTCTTGCCGTAGCAGCGGCAATGGGAACCGGACTATGGTTGGCGTCATTCAACGTAAAATATAGAGATTTTCGCTTTGTAGTCCCCTTTATTGTCCAGATCGGTCTTTATATATCACCGGTTGGTTTCAGCAGCAATGTAGTGCCTGAGCAGTGGCGCCTCTTTTATTCCCTGAACCCCATGGTTGGCGTTATTGATGGGTTTAGATGGGCAATTCTTGGTGGCGAAAGCACTCTATATTGGCCGGGCTTTGTTGTCTCCAATGTAGTAGTCATAATCTTATGCCTTAGTGGTATATGGTATTTTCGAAAAATGGAACGAACATTTGCAGACGTTATATAAAAAATGAATACTATAATAAAAGTCGAAGGTATTTCAAAAAGTTATCTTATCAGCCATCAAAAGCAAGAACGATACGTCGCACTTCGCGATGTCATCGCAGATAATGCAAAATCCTTTGGAAGAAGAATAGCTCACTTTTTGGACCGTAATGGCCGAGCTAAAAATTCACAGGCAACACAAGAAGAATTTTGGGCGCTAAAGGATATTTCCTTAGAAATTAAAGAGGGAGAACGAGTCGGCATTATCGGTAGAAATGGCGCCGGTAAAACCACCTTACTAAAAATACTCGGACGCATTACCGAACCTACACATGGTAAAATAACAATTGACGGCCGTGTTGCCAGCCTGCTTGAAGTGGGAACTGGTTTTCACCCCGAATTAACAGGGCGTGAGAATATTTTCCTTAATGGCGCTATACTTGGCATGTCCCGATCTGAAATCAAAAGAAAATTTGACGAGATTGTTGACTTTGCAGAAGTAGAAAGGTTCCTTGACACGCCTGTAAAACGTTATTCTTCAGGAATGTATGTCCGCTTGGCCTTTGCCGTAGCTGCACATCTTGAGCCGGAGATTCTTCTTATAGATGAAGTTTTGGCAGTAGGTGATATGCAATTCCAGAAGAAATGTTTAGGGAAGATGGAAGATGTATCCAACAAGGAAGGGCGGACGGTTCTTTTCGTGAGTCATAACATGGGCATGATATCATCACTATGCGAAAAATGTTTTTTACTGGATATGGGCCAAGTCGAAAAAGAAGGGAAGACCTCGGATGTTGTGATGCATTATTATACGAGTGGCGTCCAATCGCCCGGACAGGTTGACTTTTCCGTTAATGGAAGACCAATTGGTGATGAGTATGCAATTTTGTTGGCGGCAGAGATAAGGAATGAGAAAAGGGAAATTTCAAATGAAATTAACATTAATGAATCATTAAGTGTCTTGATGAAATTTCAAGTCAAAAAAACAAATAAATTTATGCCGAATGTTCATTTTTTTACTGGCGAGGGATTATATGCCTTTGATTCCATCTGTCCTGATGCGAAAGTGCTGAAACCTGGAGAATACATTTCAACGTGCCAAGTACCTGCCAATTTCTTAAACGACGGTACGTATTTTATCGGTTTGGCTTTAGCCTCGGCAGGTGAAGGAATAATCCTTCATTTTTTCGAAAAATCAGCCCTTTCAATAAACGTAAAAGATCCGATAGAAGGAACTCCTGGACGAAATGGGTATGGCGGTCCTATTCCTGGTGTAGTTAGGCCCTTATTAAAATGGAATATAAATAATACAGACAAAAAAAATTAAAAAGTACAATTAAAAAAGAGGTAAGAATTGAAAGCTTTAATTACAGGCATTAGAGGTCAGGACAGTGCATATCTTGCAAAATTTTTATTGGAAAAGGGCTATAAGGTCTTTAGACTATACCGTAGAACATCGAGTCCTAATGTATGGCGGTTATTGAGTCTTGAGATACTGGACAAAGTTCACTTGATTCCTGGGGACATGACCGATATGGCATCAATTAGTAATGCCATCGTTCAATCCGAGCCGGATGAGGTATATAATCTTGCAGCGCAGAGTTTTGTAGGAACCTCATTTGAACAACCTTTAGTAACTGCCCATGTTGACGGTATTGGGGTTGTTATGCTCCTTGAAGCAGTAAAGCAAATCAATCCCAAGATTAAGATTTATCATGCTTCTACTTCTGAATTGTATGGTAATTCTATAGGTTCTCGTGTGGGAGCCAAAGACCTTTTGTGTGAAAAAAGCCTGTTTTGGCCGGCATCTCCGTATGCAGCTTCCAAGCTATATGCGTTTCATCAAGTCAGAATTTAAAGAGAGGCTTATGGAATATTTGCAGTAAATGGAATATTATTTAATCATGAATCGCCGCTTAGGGGGCTTGAGTTTGTGACACGGAAAATCTCCAATGCCCTTGCTCGGATAAAACTGGGGCTACAAAGAACCGTTGAGTTGGGAAATCTGACTGCCCAACGGGATTGGGGATTTGCACCGGAATATGTTGAAGCAATGTGGCTGATGCTGCAACATTCCGAATCTGAAGATTTCGTTGTTTCAACTGATGAGACACATTCTGTTATGGAGTTCGTTCAACTTGCATGCAACTATGGAGATTTGGATCCAAAACAGGTAGTAGCCAAGAACGATAGATACCTGAGGCCAATCGATGTCAACTGGCTCCGTGGAGACTCCACAAAGGCAAAACAGATACTCAAATGGGAACCAAAGGTAACATTCAAAGGATTATGCGGGATTATGGTTCAAAAGGATATAGAGAGGTGGCAGGCACATCTCTATGGAAAAATATTTCCGTGGGATGCGATAAACGACCCATCAATATATTAAAATGTTAAAAATGTTAAGCAAAGGTTTTACCATACTCATTCAGATAAGTTATTATTTTCTTTATGAGGCGATTTGAATATGAAGGTATCGGTAATTCTCCCAGCATATAACGAAAAGGAAGGGATTCTCTCTCTCATAGATGCGATACACAATGAACTTTCTTCGTACGATCATGAAATCGTTGTAGTAGACGATAATAGCCCCGATGGCACTTATAATACGGTATTGAATGCCGGCCTTCCTTATACACGGACAATATTGCGGAGAGAAGATAGAGGCCTGGCAAAGTCGATACGATGCGGGTTGGAGAATACAGAGGGCGATGTTTTTGTTGTTATGGACTCCGACTTTAATCATCAGCCCAAATACATCCCATTTATGATTCAATCTCTTGATTACTATGAATGTGTTACTGCATCCCGGTTTCTCTATGGCGGAAAGATGAATAGCAGGGCCCGCCACATGCTGAGCTGGATATTCAATATATTTGTCCGTTTTACAACCGGGGGATGGATTACCGATAACCTTTACGGTTATTTCGCAATCAGGCGGGAAAACATGGAAAAATTAAATTATGACGATATATTCTGGGGATACGGAGATTATTGTATCAGGCTATTGTACTATCTCCAGAATGAAAAAGCCAATATCCTTCAGGTCCCTGCGGTGAACGGAGATCGAAGGCGTGGGCGAGGAAACAGCTCTTTTCTAAAGGTTTTCATGCAGTACACTGTGGAAACCTTAAAGTTGACTTTTAAAGAGAGAATAACAAAACAATGTACAAAGAGATAAAGGCCTGCAGGATATGCGGCAATACCAACCTGACCACTGTGATTAATCTGGGGAATCAATACTTAACAGGTGTATTCCCGAGAAAGAGGGAACAGACAATAACCTCAGGTCCTTTGGAGCTCGTAAAATGCCATGATTCCAGAGGGAGAGACGTCTGTGGTCTGCTCCAGCTCGCCCACTCGTATGATCTCAAGGAGTTATACGGCGATAATTATGGCTATCGTTCCGGCCTAAATAAGAGCATGGTTGATCACCTTCATCGCAAGATTCAAAGAATTCTCTCGATTGTTCATTTAGAAAAAGGGGATCTTATTATAGACATAGGTAGTAACGACAGCACATCTCTGCAAGCCTACCCCGCTGACAATTATCAATTGGTAGGGATAGACCCAACCGGAATCAAATTCAAAGAGTTTTACCCCGCACATATAAAACTTATACCTGATTTTTTCTCCTCCAAAATTGTCCGCGAAAATTTTGGCGGACAGCGAGCCAAGATTATAACCTCCTTTTCCATGTTTTATGATCTTGAACAACCTTTGAAATTCATGCAAGAGATGTTTGATATCCTGGCTGATGAAGGCATCTGGGTTTTCGAGCAGAGTTACATGCCAACGATGTTGGAGACCCGATCGTTTGATACCATATGCCAGGAGCATCTTGAATATTATGGATTATCTCAGATCAAATGGATGACCGACCGCATCGGATTTCGTATCATCGATGTTGAACTCAATGAAGTAAATGGCGGCAGCTTCTCTGTAACCCTATCAAAACAGAATTCTCAATATGCAGTTGCTGAAAATCTAAACGCGTTGTTACAACAGGAACATGAGAAAGGACTGACAAACCTTCAGCCCTATCAGGAATTCGCAGCACAGATCAGTTTGTTTAAAGAGGAATTTCTCGCTTTTTTGCGTAGAGCAAGGAAAGATGGCAAAACTGTACTGGGTCTTGGGGCATCAACCAAGGGCAACGTAATCCTCCAGTATTGCGGTATCACTGAAAAGGATTTGTCGTGCATCGGCGATGTCAATCCAGACAAGTTCGGCTGCTATACGCCGGGGACGAAGATTCCCATCGTGCCGGAAAGCGAAGTGCTTGAACAGAAACCCGATTATTTACTTGTCCTTCCCTGGCATTTTAAGGATTTTTTCCTTTCCTGCAACCATCTCCGTGGAAGAAATCTGGTTTTTCCTCTTCCGAAACTTGAAATAGTCGAGGTTTAAATAATTACCAAAATGTCAATTCGTAAGCAAAATCAACAGATACTCAATCGGCTATGCATATACCGGAAGATATCTATGCACAAATAGTGCACCTCATGCCCATTCCCTGTGTGGACTTGCTTGTTGAAGACTTAGAGGGAAGGATACTTTTAATCAAGCGGGCGAACGACCCGGCAAAAGGCCAATGGTGGTTTCCCGGTGGGCGTGTTCATTATTTAGAAACGCGTATGCAAGCGGCAAGGCGAAAATTGAAAGAGGAATGTGGTCTTGAATCTTTTCAAATTAAGGAGATGGGGACTTACGACGTTATTCTTGATATGCCGGGTGACGAGAAACAAAGACATGGCATTACAACTTTGTTCCATATCATGGTAAGGAAACAAGGAGACGTAATCTTGGATTCCCAAAGTCATGATTCGGACTGGCGCACGCCAGATGAATGGCTATCTGAGAATTTACATTTCATCATTAAGCAAGGTATTGCCCTATTGTCAAAGGAATCAGATTCCAATGCCGTGCGCCGATATTGAAATAGTGCGCTTATCGATAGTGCACCCTAAAGTTTACTTTACCGCCATAGCCGCCCTACATATTAAGCAGATTGACCATGGTTTGCTGCCGTTGCTGGGGCTTAAGTTTCTGTCTCGGCTTTATTATGAACTGGCGATTACTCCCAAGACAGGAGTTTGGGCTGCTTTAAAATCGAATGAATTAGTAGGTTTTATATCTGGATGCGCCGATGCACGGCTGAGTTATTGTGCCGTACTCTCCCGGGCGTGGCCTCTATTTATGCGCTTGACATCACAGGTCATACTAAGACCGGGGCTGCTGAGGAGAATGATAAGTGTATTATATTATCCATTTAATAAGTCATCCACAAAAAGACATGCTATCGAAGTCTGTAGCGGCATTAAATCTGAAATTCTTGCAATTGCCGTTAACCCCGATTTTGAGCGGCAAGGTATCGGTAGAAAACTTATTCAAGCTTTTGAAAAGGAAATGTTACATTGGGATAATAAAGGCTATTATCGCGTCGCAACTAAGATACCAGATATTAGGTCAAATTCTTTCTATAGGAAAGCTGGCTTTCTTCCTTGTCACCAAATAAAGCACAACGATCTAATTTTGCAGATTTATCTGAAAGAAATTTAAGGATAGAAAAGTCGTATTGTATCAGAGAGAGTGATAGCTATGCGTAATGAATGTTTTATTCCATGGGCTAAACCTGACTTTTGGGGCAATGAGCAAAGTTATGCTGCTGAGGCATTGACCTCCACTTGGATATCAGGCGGCCCATTTCTGGATCGCTTCGAAAGGGCCTTTGCCCAATACTTTGGTATCCCATATGCCCTGTCAGCCTCCAACGGCACAGCGGCCCTGCATATGGCTTATCTTGCTTTAGGGCTGAAAGCAGGCGACGAGATGATCCTGCCCGGTTTTGCCTTTATGGGTGCGTCAAACATGGCATTATATGTTGGCGCCAAGCCAATATTTGCGGACGTGGATCCTCAAACCTGGTGTCTGAGTGCTGCTGAAATTGAGAAACATCTGACACCCCGTACGAAATTGATCGTTCCAATACACACTTACGGCAATGTTTGTGAAATGGATACCATTATGCAGTTGGCAGATAGCCATGGTGTCACTGTTGTTGAAGATGTAGCCGAGGCGTTCGCTTGTCGATATAAAAATCGCTTGGCAGGAGCCTTCGGGGCTATCGGAACATTCAGCTTTCAGGCCACAAAAACCATAACGACCGGCGAGGGAGGCATGGTCATCACAAATGATCAGAATCTTTACGACCGGATGGCACTCTATCGCAGTCATGGAATGCGGCGTAAGAAATATTATTGGCACGATCTTGCTGGGCACAATTTCCGTCTGACAAACCTGCAAGCGGCCGTCGGCGTCGCCCAAATGGAAAAGCTGGAACAGATCATAAAGGAGCGTAAAAGAGTTCATAACCAATACAAGAAACTCTTATCAGACATTCCAGGTCTTACTTTGCAATATTTCTCACCAAAAGTAGATCCCGTGATTTGGGCAATAGCCGTGAACTTGGATCCAATTGCTTTCCCTCAAGGGCGGGATGCGGTTATTGCGGAAATGATGCGGGTCAATATTGAGACCCGTCCCGGCTTTGTAGCGCCGCGGTTTATGACCCATATTTATACCTGTCCAAAACTGCCCGTATCGGAAGATTTAAGCAAAAACGTTCTCAGTCTGCCAACCTATCCGACCTTGCAAGATGAACAAATTTGCTTAATCTGTGATCAATTAAAGAAATTAAGGCGATAGGAGTAAACAGGAAGGTGAATTTCAATCGTAACGTCTTATTGAATTATATGAGCATGGCGCCGCTCGCCCTGGCGTTTGAACGTTACCTCGAATGCCGGATTTTTGAAAAATTACCTTTTGATAGGCCCATATTAGATATTGGATGCGGTGATGGTCTGTTTGCACATATCATTTTTTGCGAGAAGATAGATACGGGCATTGATATGAACTTACGGGAGCTGGAGCGCGCACAGGAACTTGATGCATATGTTGAGTTAGTTCATGCCAGGGGGGGCTCCATTCCCAAGCCAGATGGTTTTTATAAAACAATTACTTCGAACAGCGTCCTTGAACATATTCCCGACCTCGAACCGGTTTTTAGAGAAATCCATCGTCTGTTAACCCCGGATGGCAGATTTTACATGACCGTACCAACACCCTCTTTCGAGCGCAACACGGTCATTAACCAATTATTGACTTTTCTCGGATTCCACAATCTTGCGGCGCGATACCGCAGATTTTGCAGTAAGTTTATCTGGCGGCAATGCCATTATTATACTTTAGCAGGATGGGAGGATTTCGTTTCCGGTTTTGGTTTTAAAGTAGTCGAATCTACCACGTATAATCCAAAATCAATTTGCCTGATGAATGATTTCCTTTATCCTTTCGGGGTTATCGGTTTAATAAAGAAGAAACTCTTTAACCGGTGGGTGCTTTTCCCTTCGATACGGCGATTATTGATATATCCAATTTACTTACTTGCCCGATCCATTTTTGATAGTGCTGATAGATCTATCAAGGACGGCTTGGTTTTTATGATGCTAAAAAAGGCAAACTGATGAAGGTTTCGGCTATTCTTCCTACATATAATGAGGCGGGCAATATCATTGAGCTTGTAAAAAAGATCATAGATAATATTCCCTCAGACTGGGATTATGAAATCATTGTTGTAGACGACAACAGTCCCGAGCAAACCTTCGATATCGTTAAGGAGGCTTATCAAGATAATCCTGTCGTGATTTCTCTTCTTAGAACCAAAGATCGCGGCTTTGCTAAACCAATTCGCGCCGGCATTGATGTTGCGCAAGGTGACCAAATTTTAGTGATGGGCACCGATTTTACTCACGATCCCAGAGAAATTCCAAAATTATTACATGTGAGTTAAGTGTATGATCTGGTCAGTGGTTCAAGATTTTTGCCCCGGTGGGAATATGCAGGATAAAAAACACTACTTGGCGAGTTTATTTTTCAATTGGTTTATAAGAATAAACATACACACACAAGTTCAAGATAATTTGGGCGGTTATTTTATTACATGGAGAAAAAGGATAAACCAGTTACCTTTTGATAAGATATTCTTTGGTTACGGAGAATACTTCTTCCGGCTGCTCCACTATGCTCAAAAAAATAAATTATCTATAGTAGAAATACCCGCATGCTACACAGTACGTAAAGTTGGATCCAGTAAATCGAATTTTATAAAAATGTTATTTACATATACATCTGCTGCTCTAAAACTTAAAACCAACTTGGAAAGCAAAATCAATTCCTACTATTGTTTACAATTTAAAGACCTATGATTGTTATCCAAACTGATATCACTACACTTGGTGCCTTTCTACTCCTTTTCTTGGTAACCGTAATTGCTTATCAATTTGTTCTTCTTAATGATGGGGTTTATTTAGATGGTTGGTATCTCGACGGATGGCAACGGCGCAAAGAATGGGATGTATTTAAACGTTTTTTTAGTGAAGTTGGGATGCCGTATTGGTATTATTATGGTAGGTTAATGGCGCTTCTTCCATTTCGGACGTTAGCATATAAAATTTTGTCATTTCTAAGTCTCTACATTTCAGCCTTAGCTGTTTACTTCTTATGCCAGAAATCTGGTTTTTTGACTAATAGTGAATCTATGATCATCGCTGTTTTGATGTTATGTTACCCGGGCCAGCAAATAGCTGCAGAAAGTACAGTGTCGCAATATTTCATTTGCCCATGCCTTTTCTTTGTTGCTTGCTTGCTGGGTCTCCATGCAGAATCCAGCGCAGGACTTGCGCAATGGTTATTTAGAGGTAGCGCTTTAATGCTCTTTTTTATCAGCTTTAATATGAACTCCCTACTTGCCTTTTATTACGGGTTTATTCTTTACATTGCTCTTCTTCAGATTAAAGAAGTAGGTTTTCAAGGCTTTCAGCTAAGTCAATATGTACTTTACCATATGGATTATTTTTTATTGCCTGTCTTATTCTGGTTTTTAAAAGAAATGATTACCCCTCGCCACGGCTATTATAAAGACTACAATCGGGTAAGTATAAATATCAATCGCCTTATTTCTGGAATATATGGGCTTTTTGCCGTTGGTTTGCTTGAAAATATCGGACAGGCAATAATTTATGTTATAAAAAAACCTTTATTCGTGTTTATGATTCTGTCTTGCAGTAGTCTATTTCTGACTGTTTCTTGGGTTATTGGGCCAATCACTGGAATATCTGAAATTAAAGCATTTGCAATAATGCTATTTGGACTTGTTTTACTGATTTTTGCGGGCATTCCTTATATTTTAGCTGGAATTAGGTTTGGACTGCGAGGTTGGAATACAAGAAATAATGTTTTACTTGCATTACCAACAGCATTAATTTTGTACGGCAGTATAAATCTTGTCATCAAACCTTTCTATGTATACACTATCTTAGGATGTATTCTTGCCGTATTCACAATTTATTTAAATTATAACTACCTTGGCTGGATTGCTCTTTGGGCAAAATATCGTTCAATGTTACAGAACCTTAAGAATTTACCGCACGCCAGAGAATTTTCGATAATTGGTGTCCGTGATCAATATCCGACGCCGGCATGTAACGGCAGCAGTCCTGAACACTGGACAATCTCCATAACATATATGTTTGCATGGATATGGGGCGATGTTACGCATCTCGGTTTTAGTGAGGATGAATGGCGAAAGTTCTTTAATAAAGCTGTATACGCTGATTCAGCTCAGCAAGTTGGTCACGTTATAAATAAATATACGCCGGAAGAAATTCAAAAAATTATTGATAACACTACATTGGATTATGCTTTGAAAGGAATTGATATTAATGGGAAGCAAGCGGTGCTCGTAATAAATAAAGGAAATCACAATTTAGGTGATATAAAGTTAGCTATTCAATATTTAAAAAAAAGATTTTTTATGCCTGAAGAAATGAGCGCTTTTCTGTCTGGCATTACAAGATTAGATTTTATTCCGATTGAGAGCGAGAATTTAAATGGTGTATGATCAGAAAAAAAACAAATGGCTTGTTATCGGGGCAGATGGTATGATTGGATCGTCTTTAATGGCATATTTGCATAGTACAGGCAAATCAGCACTGGGTTCAGTACTTTTTCCCGATGATAACGATTCATACATTTTCCATCATGATTTAACGGATAATTTATCGAGGTGGACACCGCCGGAGGGGCTTTCTTTTGCCTATTTCTGCGTCGTTAGTTGTGCAAAGGTCTCGTTGCATCTCTCGATATCCATCGTTATTAGCTATTTTGTTTCATTCCCTATTTTAAGGTTTTTATAGATCACCATGCAAGCATACGATTTTTTTAAACAAGAAAAGTGTTTCGTCGGTATTTATGATTTTTCCTATGCACCCTTTGCATTGGGCGACGCCATCACATGGCAAATGAACTTGCTCATTGGTGCTATAGAAAATGGTCTCGAGAACGTTGTTCAGTTCATAGTCGCAGACCCCTCGCGATCTTTTTCCCGTCTTCAGCAGCATATCAATAAAAATAACTATATAGATTATCTCAACAACCTTTTTCCCGCCTTCTTGTGCTGTCCGATTACATCATCTATACATCTGATCAAACATAAGAATGATTTTGACCTGTTCTTGTTAAGCAATGTATTATGTAAGCATCCAACATGGCCAAGCATAAAGGATCATTTCAATAATAACTTAGACTTCATTTCGCACAAAAAGATTAATAAATTTTTCAACCAACACAATTATTTACCAAGGCTGACGGCACCAAAGAGTTATGAGAATTCTATGCAATCCTTCCTGGAGAAAAAATGCATGAATCGCTTTATCGTTGCTGTAAATATCCGAAATAAAATGTTTTATCCAGATGTTCATGTGGATGCGAATGGTGCTGGCTCGATTAGCAGAGATTCCCCATTAGACGAATGGCTTCATTTTTTCAGAATCGCTCAGGATGAGTATCCTGATGTTATTTTTCTGATCCTCGGTGGATATTTTACCTGGTCCCGGGAACTATATAATTATAATAATGTTATAATTCCAAGAACAATGGGTTTGGGGCTTGCTCATGAGTTAACATTATTGCATAATTCAAAGCTTTTTATGGGAACCTCCAGCGGCTTCTCAGCAATGGCCACATTCAGTAAGATACCATACATTATTACAAACGTTGAACATAGGAGTGCAGGATTTTTTGGTGTTTCAGTTGGGGTTTCCCGACATCCTTTTGCTTTGGACAACCAGATACTTAACTGGGAGAAAGAGACAACGGATCGGCTTCTTAGCTTGTTCGGCCCGATGTATGAAGCGATCAGAAGCCAGTAAAAAGTCCTATCTCACATATCTATTAAAAATGTATCAGTTTCCCAAAAAACTAATAAGATGGCTGTTGGCGTCGGGCTTTCGTATATGCTTGGCACTTTATAAGGCGGGCTTTCGTATATGCTCGAAACTTTATATGGTGGCCTTTCGTCGTTACTCATTTTGCTGTAATATAATGCGAAGTCTTAAAACCTTCGTTGAACGGAGGCTCAACCTTACTAGAAATAATAACGTTTTAGTCCAAATAGATATAAGCGAATATTCACCAATCATTTTGAGAGATTTGTTAATTGCTTTAAATAGCATAGGAAATCAGATTTTTTCGCCGGAAAGTCGATCTGCTAACTTATCGTTGAACATCTACGGCGATGCAAAGAATATTGAACTGGGTGATATCTTCACTTGCTGCCGGATGAATCCATTTGTCGGAGATATAAATTTCGTACTGACTGATCGCGCGCAGGCTGAGAATAATGCAATCGTTCATGGGCCGACTGAAGTAAAAAAAATAGCTCATTTGAATATAAAGGTCTCATCCGATGAGATGGATTTGCAATTACAAGACAAGAATTACTTAAAAGCAATTCACAGAAACTGTTTGAGAGTTCCTCAATTAAGTACAAGGGTCTGGGCTTCGAATATGCTGAAGACATTTAAACCTGCTTCTTTTTTTGTATGCTTTCACGTCCCTGAATCTGCCCCGGGAAATGGCTTAAGTAAATATACGGAGTGGCGGCTTTTTTTCATGCGGGTGTGGGAAACGATGCCTTCCGTCAATTTTTTGCTATTAAATTATTCCTTGAACTGGGGTAAAGAATTCGCAATTGATTTGCCTAATGTAACGCTTACTAAGATGTTAGGATATAATCTTTTAGAAGAGGTTGCCATTGTCCAGTCGGCAGATATGTACATGGGTTCATTTGACAAGTATGCCGCCGTTGTCATTGGCAGTGAAAAACCATTTTTGTTGTTTGGTCTGAATGAAACCGACAGAAACACATTAGCTGAATTAATGGATCCCGCTTCGCAATTATTATTAGAGCGGCAAAATCAAATCTTGATCGCCGAAGATATTTCACCAGATTCTTTATTTGATTATTTTAGGCGGTTCTATATGCTTTTCACTGCAAAAACGTGAGAAAAAATCTCGTTTTTTAGTAATCAGGCATTGATTGATGGCAAGATTAGATTTTATTTCGATTGAGAGTCGGCATTTAGATGGAACATGATCAGAAAGAATATAAATGGCTCGTTATCGGGGCGGATGGGATGATTGGATCCTCTTTAATGGCATATTTACTTAGTACAGGCGAATCGGCACTGGGTTCAGCACTTTTCCCCGATGATAGCGATTCACACATTTTCTCTCTTGATTTAACAGATAATTTATCGAAGTGGAAACCACCGGAGGGGCTTTCTTTTGCCTATCTCTGTGCCGCTATGTCGTCGATAGAATATTGTGAGCAAAATAAGGAAGAGGCGGAAAAGATTAATGTTCATGGTACATGCGTGTTAGCAGAAACGCTATATGAGAAGAACGTATTCACAGTCTTTCCCTCTACTAGTCTCGTTTTTGATGGCGCTCTACCCTATGCAAAGGCTTCAGATCCGGTAAATGCGACAACGGAATATGGAAAGCAAAAAGTAAAAGTTGAGAACAAAATATTATCCTTCGGAAATCGCTCTTCAGTTGTTCGTTTTACTAAAATTGTGGGACACAGTTCAACGCTGTTTCTTGACTGGATTTCAAAATTGAAACGGGGCGAGAATATCAAGCCGTTTTCAGATATGGTAACGTCGCCAATCCCTCTTTCTTTTGCTGTGAAGGTTCTCATTGGGGTCGCTGAACAGCGATTATCAGGCATTATTCAAGTATCAGGGAAAGAAGACATTAAATATTCAGATATTGCATTTTACATTGCAGATAAAATTGGGGCTGATTCGAATTTAATTAAACCAATTTTATCAAGGGAAGCGGGGATTTCTTTTACCGCAATACCCCCCAAACATACGACACTCGACACCTCAAGATTAGAGGCCAAATTAGGTATGACACCACCCAGTGTGTGGGAAACGATTGATTATGCGTGTGGATTTGTAAAAAGTAATAGTGCATATAGTTGAGAATAAATAAACTCTATCATAGAGGATAATATTATGCCTGAAATTAATTTATTGGCCACGCATCCCAAGGCAAAACGTGATTATGATAAAAGGGCGGCAGAGAAGACACCTGAAATAGTCAAACGCGCAAAGGAATTTGGAAGAGATTTCTTCGATGGAGACCGTAAATGCGGTTATGGTGGATACAAGTATGATGGCCGCTGGAAGGCAGTGGCGGAGCGGATGAGAGATTATTATGAGTTGCCGGATAATGCAGCCATCCTGGATATCGGGTGCGGCAAGGGCTTCATGCTCCATGATTTTAAAGACCTTATGCCTGAGTGTACTGTTGCTGGCGTTGATGTGAGTGAATATGCTATCGAAAACGCAATGGAATCAGTTAAGCCCTTTCTAAGAGTAGTAAGCGCTGAATCACTCCCTTATGCTGACAAAAGTTTTGACCTGGTCATCTCTATTAACAGCATCCACAACCTACCTATTGACAGACTCAAAACGGCCCTTCGCGAAGTGGAAAGAGTCTCCCGGTTGCATAGCTATATTACTGTCGACGCTTGGAGAAATGAGGAGGAACGGAAAAACCTGTATAAATGGGTCCTCACGGCCGAAACCATGATGCATGTGGATGACTGGAAGAAGCTGTTTGATGAAGTCGGCTATACAGGCGATTATTGGTGGTTTATTGCGGATTAAAGATATTATGAAGACAATTGCAGCGGTACTTACAGAAATAAATAATCCACTTCAAATCGAGGAATTGATCATTCTCCCCCTAAAAAAAGGGCAAGTATTGGTGGAGGTTGCCTATAGCGGCATCTGCCATTCACAATTAAACGAAATTCATGGATTGAAGGGAGAAGACAAATTTCTACCCCATACCCTTGGCCATGAAGGATCGGGTATTGTCGTGGAGATTGGACCGGAGGTGACAAAAGTCAAGCCTGGGGATCATGCCGTACTGACCTGGATAAAAGGCAGCGGCCAGGACGCGCCAGCAACCCATTACCTCAGAACAGATGGAAGCATTGTTAATTCCGGTGCAATATCGACATTCTTGACTCATGCGGTCATCTCTGAAAATCGGCTTGTACCTATAACAAAGGATATGCCCTTAAAGGAGGCCGCGCTTCTCGGGTGCGCCATCCCTACGGGGGCTGGTATTGTCCTCAATTCTGCAAGAGTCCAACCTGGAAGTTCTGTTGCTATTTTTGGCTGTGGTGGTATTGGAATAAGTGCCATCATTGCATCGTCAGCCATTGCTAAGGCAAAATTTATTATTGCTGTTGATGTCGTCGATCAGAAACTTAATTATGCCATAAAGTTGGGGGCAACCCATATAATCAATGCATCAAAGGAAGATTCCGTGAAGGCTATCGTGGATTTGATGGAGAGGCGGGGCGTTGATGTGACTATTGAATGCGCAGGAAAAAAGGAAACAATGGAAAATGCGTTCATGTGCGTTAAAGATAATGGTGGTTTGTGCGTAATAGCCGGGAATTTACCGAAAGGACAGAAAATAAAAATTGACCCCTTTGACTTGATAAAAGGCAAGCGAATTGTTGGCACTTGGGGTGGGGAAACAGATCCGGATCGTGATATTCCACTTTATGTAAATTCTTTTCTTTCTGGGATAATTAATTTGAGATCACTTGTCACTCTAAGTCACCCCCTGACAAATATAAATGAAGCTATACAGAAGACGGAATCAGGTCAAGTAGGCCGGTGTTTGATTGAAATGAGTAATACACATAGGTAAATGGATATCGCTACGGAACAAATAAATTCGGTTATTTGATCTTGAATGTAATCTTGATACCGGTTGTTTTTTTAATATGGCGCCGTTGTCGTAGAGAGTGGCATGTTTAATAGTCTAGACAAAATAAAATATCTTCTGAAATATATTAGTACTAAGGTACGGGAGAGAGGGATTATTCACTGTATTAAAGTGGGATTCTTATGGTTAATCAGAAAAACATTTTCCTCTATCATGGGATTTGTTTCATTTCCATTTTGCTTTGCTTTCAATATAAAATTTCTTAATGTGTTAACCTCACGCATAGGTCATCTATGTGTAGAGCCCGATTGTTATATTAAAGAAGAGATTTTAGATAGGCATCCAAAATATAGAGCCCTGATATTGGCGCCAAGAGGAGGCGTTGCGAATGAACATATGCTGTCCTATTGGGAACGTTACATAAGAATCATCAGATCCCCTCTGTTATGCACTATCCTGAAGCCCCTGTCTAATAATCGATTCACAAGGTATAACGTTCATAGATACGCCAGCCCGATCAATGCGGCGGCAGACTTCCCACGGATACAGAGAATGTACGATAAAACAGGTGGGCGGCCTTTGCTGTCCTTGATAGACTGCGATTTTCGGCGCGGCTCGGATCTATTGCGGACATATGGAATGCCCCGTGATGCGTGGTTCGTTTCTGTTCACTGCCGGGAAGAGGGCTATATTCCCGGAGAGGGACAAACGTATCGCAATGCAGATATAACAAGCTATCTGCCTGCCATGGAGGCCATTATCGAAAGAGGTGGCTGGGTGATCAGGTTAGGGGACCCCAGCATGGGGGAGATTCCAGTAAATAAATATATCATTGATTATGCGCATCTGGATAATAGAAGTGACTGGATGGACGTTTTTCTCTGTGCGGCGTGCAAGTTTTTTCTTGGCAGCGCGTCGGGTTTATGTATGATCAGCAGTACATTTGGTATTCCTTCGGCCATTGCGAATCAGGCGCCTGTTTCAGTTATATTGCCTTATCTCCCCCAGGACATCGGGATACCCAAGTTACTGTACTCGCTAACAGAAAATCGTTACTTGAGGTTTGCCGAGATACTGGGTTCCCCAGTAGGGAATTTCCGCTTTGATTCTCTATACAAGGAAGCCAATATCTGCGTCATAGATAATACTGCTGAAGATATCAAAGCATTGGCCATGGAGATGTTCGATAGAATTGATGGGAAAATGGTCTATACTGCCGAGGATAACTTACTTCAAGAACGTTTTAAATCATTAATGAATGCGAGCCATTATTCCTATCGTTCAGTATCAAGGATAGGTCGTGAATTCCTGCGCAAATATTCTTTTTTATCGGATGATTAGGGATCTGCTGAGGTAGTGAGGCAAAGATTGCGCAGTTTTTCATCGGCTGCCTTGATTTTACTGCTTAGAGGATTTGCCATGAATGTTAATATTAAGGTCGTGATTATTTTGATTCCGACCATTTATTTGGCGACGTTGCACTGGGGGCAGTTGGCTTCGCACGGGTATGGATTGCTTTGAATAGCGCTTATTTGCTGATCGGTGTACAGGTGATGTATCGCCGCTTGCTGGTAGCTGAGAAGCTGCATCGTTATGTGAATGATATCGCCAAGCCGTTGTTGGCGGTTTTGGTTGTGACGGGCATTGCAAGAGCATTGATGGAGGATAAATTAGGAAGTATGGCAAAAATTGTGAGGTTGGTATTTGCCCTGGGAATTGCGACTAGCGCTGTGCTTATTAGTGATGAAACTCTGCGCAAGCGCTTCTCGCTTTAACAGATCCTGAGGGAGCAATAAATGAACAAAAATCGGCCATTGGTCACTATCGGCATCCCAACGTATAACAGAGCTGCGCTGTTAAAGCGGTCAATCGAATCGGCATTGAATCAAGATTATAAAAATATTGAGGTAATAGTTTCAGATAATGCATCGACTGACGAAACGGAAAGTGTTTGTCGGTTTTATTGCGGAAAAGATACTAGATTAAAATATGTGCGCCAGTCTGAAAACCGCGGTCCATCAGCAAACTTTTCTGACGTTCTCAAAAATGCATCTGGAAAGTTTTTCATGTGGTTAGGCGATGACGATTGGATTGATGCGGCTTATGTCACTTCTTGTGTCCGGCAATTAATTCGCGATCGAACTATGTCCCTAATTAGCGGCACACCTAAATATTATCGCAATGGTCAGAAGGTAGGTGATGGAAGGGTGTTTTGTTTGTTACACGATGCGTGGTGGTATAGAGTTATTTCATATTATGGACAGGTGGCGGCTAACGACATGTTTTACGGGCTGATGCGAACCGCGCAGATTCGAAAAATAAAGATGCCAAATACCATGGGTGGAGACTGGCTCATGATAGCCAATATCGTTTACATGGGTAAGGCCAAGATTATCCCAGAAATATCGGTCCACCGCGAGTTAGGTGGAATGTCAGCAAGTCATCAGCAAATTGCAGCCACCCTTGGAATTCCAAAAATCCAAGCGATATTTCCAATGTCATCAATAGCAATTAGTGCATGGACGGATATCGTGAAAAATGGGGCGGCATATAAGATACGGCCAATCTTGGGCCGATTTGTGGTCGGGTGCGCTGTTTTTGTTGCGATCATGGTAAAGCCGCCTTTTCACTATCTACGCGCAGCAACAAAACGTATTAGAAAATATTTCCCACACGCGGCTGGATAGTTTATGAATATCCTGAGGGATATTAAATTGGTACTGGCCGGAGAAAATAGATGCAAGCGGAATTAAGGTCTTTGGGATGGATTGGAAGATTTTTTCAGCAGGTGATTTGAAAACTTTAGTAAAAGATGCTGAAAAATTTAACTTCGAGTCTTGTAGGAAATTAAATTTTGAGACATTTGCTAGAATAGCTCGATGGCAAGGGAAGAACTATACGTTTGATTGGCTTGCCATGAAAAAAAAGAGATAGCTATTATTGTTTTTTGAGTGAAAGGTCGCATGTTATTTGCATCATAACTGAAATTGATCCTTTGCTGGTGATGATAATGGCATTTTATTTCAAAAAAAGCAAACGCGGCTATATCCTCAGCGCAAAGGGGATTTAAAAATATGAAAATTGCAATGGTTACCGGCTCATATCCTCCGGATGCTTGCGGTGTCGGAGATTATACCTGTCGTCTGGTGAAAGAGTTGAAATTATGCGGCGTTACGGTGGAAGTTGTCACTCATGATGACTGGCATTTAAAAAATATCATACCCATTGTGCAAAAAATAAATAGCATAAAACCAGACATAATACATATTCAGTACCCCACCGTTGGTTACGGCGGGGGGTTGGCGCCACAGATGCTGAGCATGTTCTTCCCCTGTGTGGTTACGTTACATGAAGTTAGTCAGGCGCATATTTTGAGAAGGTTATCGCTTATACTTTTTTTCATACGTTCACAAAATATTATATTTACCAGTTCTTATGAACGGGACTATACAGCACGATGGTTTCCCTGGTTTACAAGTAGATGCCGTGTTATTCCCGTCGGCAGCAATATTCCCGTTGGGTCTTTAGCAAAAAAGCGAGACAGTGAAGATATCCTTTATTTTGGCTTAATCCGTCCGCATAAGGGGCTAGAGGAGGTTTTACAATTCGCCTCTCTCGTAAAACAGGCGTCGCTACCCTTAAGTATCCGGATCGCTGGTAACCTACATCCACGTTATCGGCGATATTTTGAAACTTTGCGTGAGCAATCTAAATTACTGCCGATACAGTGGAGTATCGGCCTATCGGAAAATGCCATTGCTGATCTGATGTCTCGTTCAAGGATTGCCTATATGCCTTTTCCAGATGGTGCATCTGAGCGTAGGACATCGTTGTTGGCACTACTTGCAAGTGGCGTAGTAACGGTAACAACGTTGGGTAAAGCTACACCGCCCGAACTGAAAGATGTTCTTAATTTTGCCCAGAGTCCGGAGAGCGCGTTGCTACTGATCAGAGATATTCTTGCAGATCGTTCTTATCAAGCGCAATTGTCAAAAAAAGGAAGAGCATATGCTAATAATTTTACATGGAATACAATAGCCAAAAAGAATTTTGAGGTTTATAATATGCTTTTTTCTCCGGGCAAGCAGTAAAAGTAGAAGGTGTTGTTTTAATGTAAGAGACTGTGGTTGCTGGTATTACGAGTCAAGCTGACCCTTATCTTGCAAAATTTTTTCTATTCTTTAAAAGAAGGTGATGAGGGAAGGAGATATATGGCAAGAATTTTGGTAACGGGCGGTGCAGGTTTTTTAGGTGCACACCTTTGTGAGAGCCTCTTAAATGAAGGCTGCGAGGTGCTTTGCGTGGATAATTTCTATTCGGGGCGTAAAGCAAATATTGCCCATCTGATGGCTAATCCCTATTTTGAGGTCATGCGGCATGATATTTGTTTTCCTTTGTATGCAGAGGTTGATGAAGTTTATAACCTCGCCTGCCCTGCTTCACCAGTCTATTACCAATTTGACCCGGTTCAGACAACGAAGACATCCATTCATGGCTCTATTAATATGCTTGGGCTTGCGAAGAGGTTAAAAATAAAAATACTCCAAGCATCAACATCTGAAGTCTATGGAGACCCGACAGTTCATCCTCAACCCGAACCATATTGGGGGAATGTAAACCCCATTGGTCTTAGATCTTGCTATGACGAGGGCAAACGGTGTGCAGAGACCCTCTTTTTCGATTATCATCGACAACACAAACTAAGGATAAAAGTGGCAAGAATTTTTAATACCTATGGACCAAAAATGCTGCCTAATGATGGCCGTGTTGTGAGTAACTTCATAGTTCAAGCACTGAAAGGAGAAGAAATCACAGTCTATGGTGATGGAAGTCAGACAAGAAGTTTTTGTTATGTTGATGATCTGATAAATGGACTGACTAGGCTGATGAATAGCGCTGATGACTTTACCGGACCAGTGAATTTAGGAAATCCTGAAGAATTTTCTATCCGTGAGCTTACAGAAATGATATTAAAGTTGACTGATTCAAAATCCAAGATAGTTTCTAAATTAGGTCCGTCGGACGATCCAATGCGGAGAAAACCTGATATCGCTCTGGCAAAAGCAAAACTCGGATGGGAGCCTAAGATCGAACTTGAAGAAGGGCTTAAAAGGACTATAGACTATTTCAAATCTACCCTTGAATTTTTTATATGATAATTCTCTCCTGGAAGACATTTTCGTTGTTCGGTGTGCCCTTTGAACGGGGGGCTTAGTATGAATCAATATTTAAGTAAATTTTTGTTTTTTTTCTCTATTTTTTTAATGGCCTTTCCGTTTGTTTTTTACAGAGGAGTAGCTACGATAACAATAACAGAGGTGTCATTTTCTCTAGTATTTTTAGTATGGTTTAATAATGCTGTTCGATCGCCCAATAAGAAAATAGAGCTAATCCCGTTATTCATTCCAATGATATTTTTTTTGCTTAGCTGTCTGCTAAGCGCTTTTAATGCTCAGGGGAAATTGATTGCTCTAAGAGAGACTTTTCAATTTATCTTTTTGTTCGTTATATATTATCTTATCTTCCAATTAGTTAAGGAGAATGGAGGGTATATAAGTAAAATATTAATTATCTCTATCTTAGCGGGTTTGGTAGTTTCTGCTATAGGATTGTACCAATATCGATTTACCAATGAACTTGTCCCTTTCAGAATTAGTGAGTCCCGTCTTAGAGCGTACGCTACTTTTGGACAGCCTAATGCCTTTGGAAGTTATATGATAGGTTTAATTCCATTATCAATCGGATTTTATAATTTTAATGACAAGAACCGATGGAAGATTGCCATTCTCGCCAGTCTATTTATCTTCTCTTTATCGCTTTTTGCTACATTTTCAAGAGGAAGCTGGATAGGATTGGTTATTGGTATCGGACTTATGATATTTATCGTTCGTAAGCATTTAGCCAAAAGGTCTTTTCTGCTGCCGGTTTTTACTATTCTGCTTGCCGCAGCTTTCATTTTAGGAGATACGTATCATACCAGCTTAACGAAGCCAGTAACGAAGCCAGTAACGAAGCCAGCGTTGCGGCCAATCTTTCGGCATGATTTTTCTGATCCACAAAGATTTTTTTTGGCAAAAAATGCCTTGGCAATGATAATAGATCACCCCCTGCTTGGTGTTGGCCCCGGAAATTACTCTGTGCTATTGCCTCACTATGCCTCAAAAGAATTAATGGAAAATGCGCAAATGGATTATGACCTTCAAAAACATGAATGGTTTGTAAATCCCAACAAGGAGGTCGATGTGCATAATGTGGTTTTGCAGGTTTCTGCCGAGACAGGATTGATTGGATTAACCATATTTTTGTGTTTATTATATGCGTATTATAAAACATCTTTAAAGTTATTAAAGCTATGCAAACTTCCCAAAAACAAAAAAGAATATTCCATCAGAGCTGGTTTGATCGGAAGTTTTACAGCTATTATGGCGGGCGGTTTATTCGGCTGGCCTTTTTGCCATGGGGTGCAGGAATTTCTTGTGCTTTCAATGGCCCTGAGCACCTCACCTTGGCGAATAGATATATGATGAGCGCTCTGATCAGGTCGAAAAAAAATTCCTTTAACGCGGCAACTGAGGTTCTTTCTAGACTCTTTTACTTGTTTTTTTAAACACTGACCGGAAAACTTAGGAGCAGTGGTTTTCGGCTTTTTTTGTTTTCTCTCTTGCAGACAATCCCTCCCGAGTAACGTTGAAATGGAGCATAAGAGGGACTGTATCTGTCCGATAGAGATGATGAAGTTGTGTATCGAGAAAAATTAAAGGATCTTTAAGATAGTTTATAATTCAACCTTGTCTCGATTAAGGATGGTATCTTTTTTTAGGCGCGGAATAATGAATACTCTTAAAGGGGTAGTTAAAAATACTGCAGTGCGAACAGGGGCAGAGGTCTTAAATTTTGCTCTTTCAGCCATATTCCTTATCTATGTAGCAAGACATTTGGGAAGTGAAGATTTTGGAAAGTACTCCTTTACGCTCTCCTTTGCAGCACTCTTTATAATATTCACCGATATGGGACTTCATACCATCTTTATAAGAGAGATTGTAAAAGAACGAGAAGGAACCAGCAAACTCCTGGGAAATATTCTTGTTATTAAATTCATTTTAGCGTTCGCGTACTTCTTTCTCCTTTATATAACGATAAATTTGATGCATTATCCGCATGAAACAAAAAACCTTATCTGTATCATGGGAGTTTTTGTATTTGGTACATCCATTTTAGATTTATTCAATTCTCTTTTTAGGGCTTATGAACGAATGGAATATGAAGCCTTGATTATGTTTTTGAATCGATTCGCCGTTGTTATCTTTGGTATCATTACTCTTTATCTGGGGTATGGGTTGAAGGCTTTTTTAATAGCGATCCTTATAGCAAATCTCTTGATGATTTTTCCAAGCTCTTTTTTAGCCTTTAAAAAATTTTCGGTCCCAAGGTTTGAAATGGATAAAGTCCTCTGGAAGCACCTATTCAAAGAAGCCATTCCCGTAGGACTGATGATGGGGTTTACTGCGATTTACTTAAAGATCGGCATCGTCATTCTTTCCATCGTGAAAGGGAATTCCGCAGTTGGCCTTTATAGCGCACCCCATAGACTTCTTGAAGCATTAATCATTTTCCCAACCTTCTTTTTAGCCGCCCTTTTTCCTGTTTTTACAAGGTTTCACCAATCCTCAAGAGATTCTTTGTTTAAGGCCTATGAGGGGTCTTTTAAACTCCTTTTAATCCTGATACTTCCCATAGCGGTAGCAATGACAGTCATATCCGATAAATTTACGATCATAATTTTTGGCATGGAATTTATCCAGTCTGCCATTGTCTTAAGAATCTTAATATGGGCATGTCTTCTCATGTCTTTAAATACATTACTAAGTTATCTTATCATTGCAATAGGCAAACAACATTTTAATATTATTAGCTTCGGAATCAGTGCCCTGACCAGTGTAATCTTAAATGTTTTATTAATTCCCTCATATAGTTATGTTGGCACTAGTCTTGCCCTTGTAGGAAGTCAAATAATTCTTTTTATATTCAGTTTTTCCTTCGTTTCTTCTCAGTTGTCCAGGTTAACACTTCATAGGATAATAATAAAACCTCTATTAAGCAGTTTGATTTTTGGGGGGCTTTTATGGTATATAAATTGTCTAAATCTTTTTTTATTAATTCTTTTAGGTATGATTTTCTATTTTAGTATCTTGATATTGTTTAGAACCTTTAGCCAGGAAGATATCCTGAGAATAAAAAGTCTGTTCAAACTGCAAAAAATATGAACGTATTAATGGTCTCAAAGGCTTTGGTTGTCGGGGCATATCACAGAAAGTTGGAGGAGCTTGTGCGATTGGGGATCGAGTTAAGCCTCATTGTTCCTTCATCATGGAGAAATCAAAAGCTGGAAATCCGGAACGGTAATGGCTATAAAATATACCCGATGAAAATAATGTTTAATGGTCAGCATCACTTCTATTTTTATTTAGGGCTCAATAAAATAATTAAGAAAAAGATTAAGCCGGATATCGTCCATATCGATGAGGAACATTACAGCCTTGTTACCTTTCAGACTATGAGATTGGCGAAGAAGCTTGGTGCAAAAACGCTGTTTTTTACCTGGCAGAATATTTATAAAAAATACCCATATCCTTTCTCCAGGATTGAGAAATATAATCTTAAGAACGCTGATTTTGCTATTGCAGGGAATAAACAAGCGCAAGAGATCCTTAAGAGGAAGGGATACCAGAATGAGATCGCAGTTATCCCACAATTTGGCGTTGATTATGAATTTTTTTGCAAAATGAAAAATTCAGATATAAGAGAGAAGCTGAATATAGAGAAAGACCGTTTTGTCGTGGGATTCATCGGAAGGCTGGTAGAGGAGAAGGGAATCCTCGATCTCATAGACGCCGTTTCCGGGCTTAAGGATGATGTTATCCTCTTATTAATCGGCAGTGGTCCGCTACAGCGAAAGATACTACATAAGGCAAAAAAACTCGGGATTGAGGATAGGGTGACAATTATCGGGCACGTTCCATCTTTAGAAATTCCGCAGTATATGAACAGTTTGGACTGTCTTGTCCTACCCTCTGTGACGAGGTCGAACTGGAAGGAGCAATTCGGGAGGGTCCTTATTGAAGCGATGTCCTGCGAGGTTCCTGTTATCGGCTCCTCTTCAGGAGAAATTCCAAACCTCCTCGGGGATGCCGGTATGATCTTTCAAGAGGGTGAGGTCGATGATCTTATTGAAAAGCTTAACCTTCTTATGCGTGATCGCGAGACACGAAAGAGCTTAGGAGAAAAAGGAAGGAGAAGGATTTTAAAAAATTATACCCAAAAAAGGGTGGCAGAAGAAACATTTCATCTTTATCAGAGGATGCTGTTGAATTAGGGCCAGATGAATATCTATATTAATGCCAGATTTTTGACACAGAACGTGACGGGCGTTCAAAGATATGCTATTGAAATTTCAAAACAGTTAAAAAAACTTTATCCTAACATCAAATTCATTTCTCCCAAGAAGATAATTCATAAAGATTTGATGAATGAATTTTGCGGTTTAACATCCGGAATATTGACTGGGCATTCGTGGGAGCAAATAGTGCTGCCAAATTATTTAAAAAAAGTTAATAATCCTTTGCTTATCAATTTAGGAAATACTGCTCCTCTTTTCTACAAAAAACAAATTATTACCATTTTTGATTTGTCTTTTTTAATAAATCCAGAGTGGTTTTCAAAGACATTTTATTATTATTATCGATTTTTAATTCCTAAGATTGCGAAAAAATCCTTGAAAATTATTACTGTCAGTGAATTTTCGAAAAAAGAAATAATAAGGTTGCTGCATATTCCTGAACAAAAAATTAAGGTAATCTATTGTGGCGTTGATACCAAGTTTAGAAAAAAAATTTCTGTAAAGGAACTTTTTAAAAATAGACCTAAAAATTATATTCTTTCTGTTTTATCCTTGGAACCGAGAAAAAATATCAATAATTTAATCTCAGCTTTTAAAAAAATAGGTTCGCGCGATATTCAGCTAATTCTTATAGGTTCAAGAAGCAATGTCTTTGCAAGCAATGAATTAAAAGATTTGATTCATTCACAGAAAAATATTATTTTTTCAGGTCATCTTCCCGATGATGAGCTAATAAGACTGTATTCTGAAGCAAAATTGTTTGTATACCCATCTTACTATGAGGGATTTGGACTGCCTCCTCTTGAGGCTATGGCATGCGGTTGCCCGGTGGTAGTTTCCAATGCAGCCAGTCTGCCTGAGGTCTGTGGTGATGCTGCGTACTATGTTGACCCCTATAATATCCAAAGCATTGCAGAGGGGATTAACACCGTGCTAACGGATGAGGCTCTGAGGCAGAGTCTGATCGAGAAGGGGCTTGAGCGGGCGAGGCTCTTCAGCTGGGAGAAATCCGCGCAGAAGCATGTTGAGGTTTTTGAAGAGGTAGTACGCTTATAAGAAGGAGCAGTGCTAATGAAAAAAGCTTTGATTACCGGCATCACAGGACAAGACGGCGCCTATCTGGCGAAATTGCTCCTTGATAAGGGGTATGAGGTATACGGCGCTTACAGGAGGAGCGCCGTCCTAAACTTAAACGGATTAAAATATTTGGGGGTGGATGAAAAAGTACGGTATCTCCCCTTAGAGCTCCTCGAGTTTACAAATATCTATAGGGCCATAGAAAAGGTCCAACCCGATGAGATATATAACCTCGGCTCACAGAGTTTTGTCGCCTTATCGTTTGAAGAACCGATCTACACCGCTGATGTGACCGCTTTAGGGGCATTGAGGGGCCTGGAGGCGATCAGGGCTGTAAAACCAAACACCAAATTTTATCAGGCCTCTTCGAGTGAGATGTTCGGTAGGGTCCAAGCTATACCTCAAAATGAGAAAACTCCTTTTTATCCCAGGAGCCCCTATGCAGCATCGAAGCTCTTTGCTCACTGGATCACAATCAATTATCGGGAGTCCTATGGGATATTTGCCTGTTCTGGCATCCTGTTTAACCACGAATCGCCATTAAGAGGGATTGAGTTTGTTACAAGGAAGGTAACCCATTCTGTTGCCCGGCTGCGACTTGGGCTCGCCCGTGAGTTAAAACTCGGCAACCTCGATGCAAAACGTGATTGGGGTTATGCGCCGGAGTATGTTGAGGCCATGTGGCTCATGCTCCAGCAAAAAGAGTCTGATGATTATGTTGTGGCGACCGGCGAAACACATTCAGTAAGAGAGTTCGTTGAACAGGCTTTTAAATATATAGGGGTCGATATTGAATGGGAGGGTAAAGGCGTCAAAGAAAAGGGCATCGATAAAAAAACGGGAGAGGCCCTCGTTGGGGTCTCTTCGGAATTCTATAGACCTGCCGAGGTGGATATCTTGAAAGGAGATTATTCTAAGGCAAAGCGGCAACTTGGCTGGCAGCCGAGAACAAGATTTAAAGATTTAGTAGGTATTATGGTAGAGGCGGATATTAAAAGGATTGAAAAAGAGATAAACCGATGAAAGTTGCTCTTATCCATGACTGGCTCACCGGCATGAGGGGCGGGGAGCGGTGTTTAGAGGTCTTCTGTGAGCTCTTCCCGCAAGCGCATCTCTATACGCTTTTACATATACCGGGGTCGGTTTCTGCTCTCATTGAAAAGATGCCTATAAAAACCTCCTTTATACAAAACCTTCCTTTTTCAAAAAGGGGCTATAGAAAATACCTCCCTTTGTTTCCCCTAGCGATCGAGCGTTTCAACCTGAAAGAGTATGATCTTATCCTAAGCTGCAGTCATTGTGTGGCCAAAGGGATTATCCCGCCGCCCGATGCACTCCATATCTCGTATATGCTGACACCGATGCGATATGCTTGGGATATGTATGAGGATTATTTCGGGGAAAACAAGAATATAATGATCCCCTTTTTCATGCATTATCTCAGGATGTGGGATGTGACTTCAAGTCAGCGCGTTGATAATTTTTTATGTATTTCGAAACACGTACAGAATCGGATCATGAAATTCTATAGAAGGGATTCAGAAGTGATTCATCCTCCTGTGGAGATTAGCCGATTCAGACTGGGCAATAAAAAAGACGATTTTTTCCTCATCGTCTCTTCCCTTGTCCCTTATAAGAAGATAAAATTGGCCGTGGAGACCTTCAATCGTTTGGGATATCCTTTAAGGATTATCGGAACTGGGCCGGAAGAGAAAAAACTAAGGGTGATTGCTAAATCTAATGTGGAATTTATGGAGTGGCAATCGGATGAAGTCGTGGCGAAAAGCTTTTCCGCATGTCGCGCCCTGATCTTTCCCGGCGAAGAGGATTTCGGCATCGTTCCCTTGGAGGCAATGGGCTGTGGTAAACCAGTTATTGCTTACGGAAAAGGAGGAATATTAGAAACGGTCGTTGCTTATGACACGCCCGAAAGAGGGGGTGGATCGCCGACGGGCCTCTTTTTTTATGAGCAGAACGTCGACTCGCTGATAGATGCCATGAAGCGCTTCGGCCGGATAGAAAGGGAGTTCGATCCCCTGGCGATCAGGAACCATGCACTGCAGTGGGATAGAGAAATTTTCAAAGAGAAGATCAAGCAAAACATCTTTAAGAAGATGGAACTGAGATGCTAAAAAAACACGCCCAATTCTTCCGCTCTTTCTTTATTCTATCAGACTTCCTCATTCTTTCCATCGCCTGGATCCTTTCCTATATTTTAAGATTTTATACTACCTTGATCAGTTCCCCCTTAATAGTACCTCCACCTTTTTGGGCTTACGTCGAATTCTTATTTCCCCTCTGGTTGATATGGGCTTTGGTATCGAACCGATTTACTATATATAGGCCCCGGAGGATGTATAGTTTTTCAAGGGAATTTTTTGATATTTCTAAAAGCTTGATCGTTACATTTTTTATTTTGGTTGCGATCATCTACCTTCTTAAGAGGTTTGAGTTCTCTCGACTGGCATTTTTTTATTTCTTGGTGACGGCCGTTGCAGGTCTCGTCGTGGCGCGATTTCTTGTACGAAAGATCATGGCCATGCTCCGTAAAAGAGGCTTTAACCAACGGTTTGCGCTCATTGCAGGAACAGGGATACTAGGGCAGAAAGTTTTACAAGAGATCAGCTTTTATCCGGAGTTAGGGATACAGGTTGTTGGATTTTTGACGAATAAAATTGAAGAAATCGGGGGAAAAATTAAAAGCATTCCCGTAATCGGGTTATATAAAGATGTCGATAAGTATCTGAACCGGATGAATGTTGATATCTTCTTTATTGCCCTTTCCATCAATGAATATCGCTACTTTGAAGACCTCGTAAAAGACGTTCAAGGGGATTTATCAGAGATTAAAGTGGTGCCGGCATCATATGAATTCTTGGGATTAAGGGGCGGGATGGATGCCCTGGGTGACCTTCCCATCATGAGCCTTCAGGAATCACCCCTCTATGGCTGGGATAGTGTCTTCAAAAGGATGTTTGATCTAATCCTTGGAACCACTATATTGCTGGCGACGTCTCCCATCATGTTGATCATTGCCCTCTTAATCAAATTGACCTCAGAAGGGCCCATTCTATATAGGCAGGAACGAATTGGAATAGATGGCTGCCGTTTCCAGATGCTGAAATTCAGGACGATGAGTATGGACGCGGAAGAAGAAACGGGTCCTATATGGGCGAAAGAAAATGATCCAAGGAGGACAAAAATTGGCGCCCTTTTAAGGAAGATGAGTCTTGATGAACTTCCCCAGCTATTTAATGTGCTCAAGGGAGAGATGAGCCTGGTTGGCCCCCGGCCGGAAAGGCCGGATTTTGTCAAGGAATTCAAGGATCGAATACCCCTGTATATGCTTCGGCATACAACCAAGACAGGGATGACCGGCTGGGCCCAGGTCAATGGCTGGAGGGGCAATACATCTCTGGAGAAGCGCATTGAACATGACCTCTACTATATTCAGCATTGGTCAATCGGTTTTGATCTGAAAATCCTACTCATGACCCTCTGGAGAGGTCTATTCAGTAAATCGGCCTATTAGATAATTCTTCATGAGTAAAGCATTTTGCACTCAAGGGCCTGCTTTCTTGTTGTAGCCTATCCACGGGGGGCACAGGGAAGAAAGAATTCAGATTGAAGTGATAGGTAAAAAAATGTTGAGTGCGACTGGTTTGCGTGCAAGAGCAAAATAGGTCAGATATGAAAAGAGTTATCCTTATCACTGGAGGGGGGGGTTATATCGGGAGCCACGTGGTTAAGGAGCTGAGGAGGCAGGGCTACCGGCTTCTAGTCTATGACAACCTCTCCACTGGCCATCGGTGGGCAATCAGACAGGATGAATTGATAGAGGCAGACTTAGGAGATCGAGGTCGCATAGAGGAGGTCCTGTATAAAGAGAAGCCTCTGGCAGTAATGCATTTTGCCGCGAGCTCCCTCGTGGGGGAATCTGTAGAGCGGCCGGAGCTCTATTTCCGCAATAATGTTATCAACTCCCTTAACCTTCTGGAGGCGATGCTGGCATGTGAGGTGAAATACTTTATCTTTTCCTCCAGTGCGGCTGTTTATGGCAACCCGCGCCGGGTCCCCATTGCCGAAGATCATCCCCTGGGTCCGGTAAATCCCTATGGAGAAGGAAAGGTCTTTGTAGAAAGGGCCTTACGATGGCATGAAGAGGCCCATGGTCTCAGGCATATCTCGTTGAGATATTTTAACGCGGCAGGAGCCGATCCCGCGGGTGAGCTCGGAGAGGACCATAGTCCGGAGACGCACCTCATCCCTCGTGTCTTGAATGTAGCCATGGGCAAGACGCCCTTTATCGAGATCTATGGCACTGATTACGACACCCCTGACGGAACCTGCATCAGGGACTACATCCATGTCGCCGATCTGGCCCAGGCCCATATCCTTGCCCTGGAGGCCCTGCTGAATGGCAGTGCTTCACAAGTTTACAACCTGGGCAACCAAAAGGGATTTTCCGTAAAAGAGGTGGTGGATTGTGCCCGGATGGTTGCCTCTCACCCCATCCCTGTGCGAGAATCGTCTCGAAGGCAGGGAGACCCTCCTGTGCTGGTGGCCAGCTCGGAGAGGATAAAAAAGGAATTAGACTGGAAACCGCGATACGATGACCTCAAGATAATTTTGGAGACGGCATGGGGGTGGATGAAAGGGGGAAAGCGTTGGTAAGGAGAAACAAGGTGGCGTCTGCAAGGTTTGGTTTTGAAAAAGAAGACAAAAGGAATTTAATCTTCCTGCTGGCCATCGGTCTTGTCTCAAGGATCTATGCCTTCTCGCTGATCTTTATGATCTCCAACGATGGGGCCTTTCAGTATATACCGGTAGCCAAGCTTTTTTATCACGGCGAATATCTTCAAGCCCTGCTCCAGCCCCAGCTTCCCCTCTATCCTTTTTTGATTTCAATCCTTACCCATATAATAGGGAGCTTCGAGCTGGCCGGCCAGCTGATCTCCCTCATCTTCAGCCTCATGGCACTATTCCCCTTGTATTTGATCGGGAAGTCCCTCTTCGGCCCCAAAGCTGCCTTCTGGACTACGATATTGTACCTCGTCAACCCCCTGATGCTTAATTGTTCCGTGGATGTATTGAAAGAAGGACTGCTGATCTTTTTATTTCTCTCCTCGGTCTATTGCTCCTTGCGGTTTTTACAGGAGGGGAAGGGCCGATGGCTGCTCTGGACGGTAATCTTCTCTGCAGCAGGGGCCTTGGTCAGCATGATCGCCCTGGTGGTGTTGGTGGTACTTGGGGTGTGGTTGGGATATGGGGTGCTGCGGGGCAGGACACAAGAGAGGAGGTTGGCATATCGCTATCGCTGGGTGGCTATTGCAGTTGCCGGCATTATCTTGATCTTCCTTATACCGAGCGTCCTTAGTTGGGAATTTTGGATCACAAAAAAGCCTTTTAAAGTAGTGGAAGGTATTTTCCAGCAATGGTTCCTATCTGAGTGGCCAAGCCTTTCTCATATAGGAGAAAGCTCTCTTGCTATTGTCAAACGATTCATCGAAAAGGCATACCCCCTGCCCCTTCTCCTAGCCCTCTTCGGCCTTGGGTGGAGGGTGAAGGTCAAAGAATTCAGCGCTGAGGAGAGGTACCTCGCCTCCTTGATGGCGGTACTTATCGTCATCTTGTTCCCCAATTTATATGCCTCGGGGAGATATCTCCTTCCTTCTATCTTCCTGTTGTATCTCTGGTCCGGTTTTGACTTTGTCAAAATACGGGAATTAATTGATAGGAGGTTCACGAGATACCCGAGGCTCACGATTGGTATACTCGTGATGATCCTCCTGATAACAATTTTGCCCGTCTCCCTTAAGCCCCAAAGGCTGGATAAGGTCGGTTACAAGGAGGCGGGGCTGTGGTTGCGGGGGCAGGCGCCTTCATCCCCCTTGATAATGACCGGCGATCCCCGGGTTGCCTACTATGCGGGTGGAACATATGCGCTTATTCCTCCCGAAGCTACCCCCGAGGAGATCGTTGAAAAGGGAGAGAAGGAGAAGGCAGACTATCTGGTCACCGAGGGCAAGGGGACGGCGATCTCAGATGCCTTTGCCCCTTTCGAGAAAAAAGGTGCGTTGGAGCTCGTCCTCCGCCATCCCTACGGGTGGAAGGGGAGAATCATGTATGTCTATAAGATGAAAAAGTAAAAAGATCCTTCTCAAAAGGCCTCAGAGGATTCTGCCGCGATCTATACCTTGCCGAATACCAGAGAGACGTTGTTACCCCCGAAGGCAAAGGAGTTGGAGATGGCAATCTGCATCTCCTTTTTTCTTGCCTCGCGGGGGGTATAGTCGAGGTCGCACTCCGGATCCGGGGTTGTGTAGTTGATGGTGGGAGGGATGACCCCCTCATTGAGGGAGAGGAGGGTAGCGACGGCCTCGATGGCCCCTGCTGATCCCAGACAGTGACCGATCATCGACTTGATGGAACTGATGGGGATCTCATAGGCCTTTTTACCGAAGGCCAGCTTGATACCCCTGGTCTCCACCACGTCGTTCAGGGGCGTTGCTGTTCCATGGGCGTTGATATAATCTACCTCCTCGGGGTCGATGCCCGCATCCGCCAGGGCCAATTTGATACACCGGGCGATTCCCTCTCCCGATGATTCGGGGGCAGTGAGGTGATGCGCCTCGGCGCAGATACCGTAACCCAATACCTCGCCCCATAGCCGGGCGCCCCTGGCCCGCGCATGTTCTAATTCCTCCATGCAGAGGATGCCTGCCCCCTCCCCCAGAGAGAGTCCTTGCCTGTTTTTGTCAAAAGGACGGCATCCCTCCGGGTCGATGGCCCTCAAGCTATTGAAGCCGGCATAGGTCACCTCGCAGAGGGAATCGCTTCCCCCCGAGATCATCACCTCCGCCTCCCCCAAGGCGATGACGTCATAGGCGAAGGCGATGGCGGCAGCACTGGAGGAACATACCGTCGCGGTGGTGGTGCGGGGGCCGCGCAAATCGAACTCTCGCGCTATGTGGTCGGTGGCGGTGGCGAGGGAAAAAGAGAGCAACAGGCTGGGAGAAGGCCTCTTAGGGGCATGGGTATATATGGCGCGAAAGTACTTTTCCACCGAGAAGATCCCCCCGGAATCCGCCCCTAAGATGATCCCGCATCTTTCACGATCTCTTTCCGTCTGATCATTGGCCGAGGCATTCATCGCCTCCCGGGCGGCGATGACTCCGAATTGATCGCAGCGGGATAACCTGCGCAACTCCTGCAGGGAGAAATGTCTCTCAAGGGAGAGGTTGTTGACCTCGCCGCCATTATGGCTGCGATAGGCGGAGGTGCCAAAGATCGTGATGGGCTTGATCCCACTACGCCCCTGTTGCAGTGATTGCCAGAATGCAGGGATATCATTCCCCACGGCGGTTACGGCACCCATGCCGGTGACAACTACTCTTCTCTTGTTCACGAATCGAATCTCCTATCGGACCGTTCCCTAGAGGGAAATTTTAATACTCTCCTTTTGCATCCGTCCATGTTTCATTGTTTCCTGCAGGGAGAAAACCCTCCCTTAAGATGAAGACCTTAGCTCGATTTTTGTCCCAAAAAAAAGTTTCAACGGTCCAAGAAATCAAAAGTGCTACAAACATGTCGAAGGCGACACTTTGGTCATTTGAACGATTTTCACTAGAACCCTGCCGCCAGCGGCATCCCGCTTCCTTAAATTCACATTGCGGGGTGGGATTGAATCCTTGCATCCTAGACCCCTAACGTCCCGCCTTTGGCGGGATAGTTCACTTACGCTTCATCGGCTCTATGATCTCGACATCAGCGGGAAGGCGGAGTTTAAAGGAGTCGTCGGCGATCCCGGAGTTTACCTTGACATTGTCATAGTTGATGGTGGTGCGGTCACCCCCCTTTCCCACCATTTCCACACGCCTCGGCAGCCAGTTTGATGTATCGATGGAGATCCTGATTTTTTGAAAGATCGCAAGATCCTCTGCAGGGTCTATGCCCAATATCACTTCTCCCGCCCGCTCTTCCTGTAGCCAGATCTTCTTACCCAGGGTATCGATGGGGTTCTGGAAGAAGAGGAGCCATTTGGCCAGGGCAGGGTTGCCAGCCACCTGATAGCGCTGGGCGACTTTCTCATCCGGGAAATAGATCAGGAGGACACCCTTGTTCAAGATGGTTACGGTCGGGTAGGGAGGATACATCTCGACCCATATCCGGTCCGGCCGTTTAAATCTCATCTTGCCGCGAGAGACCACCGGCGCCTTGGAAAGAGAGGATACCTTTACCTGATTGATGTCGGCGGTGAAGTCCTGCAAGGACTCCTGAGCCTTCTTGAGTTGCTCCAAGATAGGAGCTACATCATTAGTTTTCTGGGCCCACGCAGGGATTGCCAGGGAGAAAAGGAGGAGTAATAAGAAAGAGAATGTAACAGTGTTTTTTCTCATTGTGCCACCTTGCGGGCGATGGTTGTCTTGCTCACCCCCGGCAGCATGATGAAGCCCCCTGATAGCTGAGAGAGTATTTCTGCCAGGTTGCCGAAGATGATCCCTGCCCATTTGCCCGACGGATTGAGTGGGGCGGTGAAGCCCCCGGCGACGGTCTTGCTCTGTGCAAATCCCGTCTCTGCCAAGGCCCTGCGCATGGACGTGGGTGAGAAGTCAGAGAGATGAAAGGGGAGATGGTAGAGGTAATTCTTTATCCCCATGATTGAAAGGATATCTTTGATGGGGGTGGTATGGGGATAGCGCAGTACAATCATACCGCCCGGCCGCAATATCCTGCGGACCTCCCTGAGGAAGGCCAGGGGATCGGGGAGGTGCTCTATGACATAAAAGGCAGTGACCACGTCGAATTCTTTCTCTGGGAAAGAGGCCTTTTCCCACGGCCGGGCGAGGATTTGCAGCCCCCATCTCTTTTTACCATAGCGTGCCCCTGACACGGAGGCCTCCAGCCCCATGACCTCCCACCCCCGGGCACGCATCAGGGCCGGAAAGAAGCCGTACCCTGTCCCCACATCCAAAAGCCTTCCCGGCGGTATATAGTGTTCGATGAGATCCGCCGCCTTTCTGAAGACCGGCTCCATCATCCTTCCCCAGGCCTCGATCTCTGCTGCTGTCCGAGGGAGATAGTGCTGATAACTCTTCAGCCGTTCTTTCTCCGATGGACGGGGGGTTTGGTAGATAAAACCGCACTGGATGCAGCGGACCATGGTGTATTTCCCCTCTTGATGCCTTGTCCGTGCTGTCTTTGCTGAACAGAGAGGGCATGCAATCCACTCCACCCTAACTTCTCCTCCTGGGCTTATAGTATCTCATAGGGGTACCCTGCGCAACACCGATATAGTCTTGCTTCTTAGCATTTAAAAAGATGTTCGGATTGCGGTGGTGTAGGATGGGAGTCCTCCCTCGTACTATCATCTTGTGATAGGATCCAGCCGTGAAACAGGAGAAAAAGATGAGGGGGCGTTTCGTTTTCGCCCCCTCGTACTTCTCGTTTTCCTTCTCCGTCTGGCGTTGCTACTTTTACCTTATTTATTCTTATATATGTACTTAGCTGTGGCCTCGGCGTTTCTCTGGATGGCATACTCCACCGTGTCGTCTCGGCCGGAGGAGCTGGTCCTCAGATCGGTCTCATTGATTACCTGGCCGGTCGCCTTGTCGATGAATTGATAATGGGCGGCAAAATAGGCTGTGCCGGTATACTCACCGCCAGGGATAAAGGAACGCCCGATCCGTCTCCCTACTGTCGGCCTGGTGTATTCCCTTACCTCACCTTTGATGAGGAGGACCTTTTTCCCCGCTGGCACCTGGGCGGTCCCTTCTTTTATCACCATGTCAAAGAGGGAATATTTTTGAGAATACCTGCCTATCTGGTAGACGAGGGCTTCGGCAGTGTCCGCCCCGGACGAAGCAGGGGCAGGGCCGCCTGAGGGCACCTTAAATGCTTGCACCACGACGACGTTATAGTCCTTGAACAGGGCCTCTTTTCCCAAGGCCATAGCGCTGATTGCACAGATCATTGCCAATACCACGATGACTCCTAAAAAAATTCTGATCTTCATGCTCTTCCTCCTTCTACCTACTTTATTTTTTATTTTCCTACTCTTTCTCTTTGTTATTTCAATGCGACTCGATCCACATCTCAATGGCCTGGGGGTAAATCCTCCCGCGCGGCAGGATCGAGCTACTCAACAACCCCTCACACTCCTCCAGCGTAAGAGAGGCCTTGAGCGAATTCCAGAGACCATCCCGTGCCCTCTCTTCCCTGATAAAGAGACGCCACAAGAGGTTAAAAAAGATGGCTAAGGGTTTCGGGGCATCCCGACGAAGATCCACTATAACATATTTCCCCCCCTGTTTCAAGACACGCGCCGCTTCGTTAAAGAAAGCAAGGGGATCTTCAAGATGGTGCATGGTATGTATACAGAGCACCAAATCGACGCTCTTATCCGGAAGAGGCAGGGCATAGGCAGAACCTATCTGGAAATGTACCCGATGCTCCAATCCCCTTTCCCTGGCGTTGGCTTGGGCCGTCTCTATCATGGCCGGAGAGAGATCGATACCAAGAAATTCCAGCTGCGGCAGGGAGGCGGCGATACCCAGGGGAAAGATACCCGGGCCTGTACCGACATCGAGGGCGAGCCCCTGCTCGATTCCCAGGGCCCTGATCCGGGAGAGGACCCTCTTGAGGGGAAACCGCATGTACCTCTTGGCCATGCGGCTGTAGTATTCCGTCAATGCTTCATCTTCGAGGGGGCTGAACTCAGGTATCCTCTCCGCGGCGATCATGGTTTCCCTTGCGCTAAGACCACGATCCCCTGGGCCACCGTTTCCCCCTCTGCTTCGGCCCTGACCTTTACCTTGGCCATCTCGCCGAAGCTGAACTCCACTTCGGCGAAAAGGGTGAGCAGGTCCCCGGGCCTGATGGTCTTGGTAAACCGCATTTCTTCCACCTTTACCAGGAACGCCATGCCTGCTTCTTTGGCGCTCAGCATGGCGATCCCGCCGGTCTGGGCCAGGGCCTCCACGATCAGGGCTTCAGGCATGCACAGCGTATGGGGAAGGGGAAAGTGATTTGCAAGAAAGAAATCGTCGGAGCTGATTGCCTTTACTGCCACGGCCCTGCGGCCAGGTTCCAGTTCCATCACGCAATCGATCATCCGAAAGGGGTAGCGGTGGGGGAGGGCCTGTTCCATCTTTTTTATGTACTCTGCAGTATCTACCATATATTCATTGCACCCTTTGTGATGCCGAGGGTCAGGAGGATGCCCAGGATCGATCCCGCCAGCAGGAGGATCGTGCCCCTCACCCTGTCTCTGCCCAGGAGATAGGAGAGGATGGTGGCCGAAAGGACCCCAAACCCCCTGATGGGAAGGGCGCACAGCACCACGATCCCCACGTCCCCCCACGAGGAGACCTTCTGCACGAGCTTTCTTTTTTGCCAGGCCTCTGATGCCTGCTGCACCCGTCTGCCCAACCAGCGCAGGAAGGGGATGCGGGAGGAGCTCTCCAATATATAACCGTATACCGGTATCTGGAGGAAGTCATACACCAAGGCCAAGGGGAGGTAGATTGGGAGGGGAAGATGGCTGATGATGGCGAAGACCACCGAGGCGGTCCTCCCGATGGTGAAATGCAGCAGGGTGAAGATTACAAAGGAGTTCTGCGGCGACTCAAGAAACCCCATTGGCCCTCTCGAGGATGATAGCCACATACGTCCCGTCCAGAGAGATCCCTGTGTGTAGTATGGTCTTAATAGGAGCCTCGCGGCTCTCCTGGACAACTCTGAGCTGGCACAGGGGATCGGGATAAGCATACGTGATGGTCGGTGGGATGATTCCACGCTCCAAAATGAGGAGGTCCGCAGCTATCCTCGCCCCCCCTGAGGCGATGCCTTCTCCGAGCATCGACTTGAAGGAGCTGAGGGGGATATCGAGATATCGGTCCGGAAGGGCGAGCCTGAGCCCCTCGGCTTCTGCGGCATCGAGCAGAGGTGAGGAATTGCCGGCGCCATCGATAAAATCGATGGTTCTCATCCCCCCTCTTTTCAAGGCATCTGCAATCGTCCGTGCCACGTGTTCCCCCGGATGCTTTGCTCCTCCGGCCGTGGCCAGGCTGCAGATTTTCCCGTAGATCCGCGCCTTCCTGCGGAGGGCATCGGCCTCCCGCTCGATGATGACAATCCCTGCCCCTTCTCCGGGAATAAATCCATTTCTCTTGAGGTCATAGGGGGCGCTGCGCTCCCCATCGCCTGCATCCCACGCCGCCAGGTGCAGTTCGTTCCATCCCCGGTATAAGATGGCGCTCAGCTCGTCCACTCCACCTGTTACGATGGCATCGGCCTTTTGTGCGATCAATTGCCGGCAGGCAAAGAGCACGGCAGCTTCAGCCGTGCAAAAGGACTGCACCACGGTACTGTTAGGTCCCTTTATCCCCAGTTCGATGGAGGTGTTGCTGGCTGCGGCATTGGGGACGGTATTGGGGAAGAGCATGGGGTTGAGATCGGTGGGTCCTCTCAACACCTGCCCCTTGTGGAAGGCCTCGGCATTGACCGCGCCGCAGAAGCCGGAGCCGAGGATGATCCCTATCCGTTCTGGGTGGACATCCTTTCCTATAGTAAGGCCGGCATCCTCCAGGGCCATCCGGGTGGCGGCGATGGCGAATTGACTGGCCCGGTCCAATCTTCTGATCTTCATCAGTGGGATAAAGGCCTTGGGATTGAACCCCTTTGCCAGGGCCGCCTTCTTAGAGCGGAAGGACGCTGTGTCAAATGTCGTGATCTCCTCGCAGCCGTTTTGCCCCTGAATCAAGCCCTTCCAGAACTCCTCCTTACCAATGCCCACGGGGCTGATGACGCCCATACCGGTGATCACCACCGCTTCCATTAGACCTGGAGACCTTCCTTTCCAAAGATCAGTGCCGTGCAGTTGCCTCCAAAGGCAAAGGAGTTGGAGAGGGCGATCTCTATCTCTGCCTCTCTGGCCTGCGGCACATAATCGAGGTCACAGATATCGTCCCCCTGCTCAAATCCGGCGGTGGGGGGGATAAAATGGTGGCGCATGGCCAACAAGGTGGCTGCTGCCTCCAACCCCCCGGCAGCCCCCAGGCAGTGTCCGATCATCGATTTGGTGGAGCTGATGGGGAGGTGCGAGGCATCTGCACCCCACACCTGTTTGATGGCGCGGGTCTCCACCTGGTCATTGAGGATGGTGCCGGTGCCATGGGCGTTGATATAGGCTACTTCGTGCGGCTCTACTCCGGCATCATGGAGGGCCTCCCGCATGATCCGCGCCTCCTCTCTTCCCGTCTCCTCCGGCGCGGTGATGTGAAAGGCCTCACCACCCAGGGAATAGCCGAGGAGCTCCCCATATATCCTGGCGCCTCTTCTCCGAGCCCTCTCCTTCTCCTCCAGGATCAGCACCGCCGCTCCCTCACCCAGGGAGAGCCCCTGCCGTCGGACATCGAAAGGACGGCAGGGGAAGGGATCCATGATCTTCAAAGAGCAAAATCCGCCGAAGGTAAGCTCGCTCAAGGCCTCCCCGCCGCCGCAGGCCATGACATCGGCCTCACCCCAGCGGATAAGCTCGGCGCCATAGGCGATGGAGCTCGCAGAAGAGCTGCAGGCGGTCGTGACGGTGGTCCTTAGTCCTTCCAGGTGGTATCTTTCTGCCAAACGATCGGTGGCATAACTGGGGACAAAGGGGAGGAGGAGCGAAGGCCTCGGCCTTTTCCCATCGAGGAGCTGACGGTGGTAGATCTCCGCCGAGAGCATACCTCCTGCCCCTGCGCCGAGGCAGACCCCGATAGGCGCGCCATCTTGTGGATGAAGCACGAGATCGGCATCGGCAAGGGCCTCCTCGGCAGCGACCAGGACGAACTGATCAACCCTGGAGAGGCGGCGCAGCTCCTGCTTGTCGAAAAAATCAAGGGGGTCATATCCCGCGATCTGGGCAGCTATATTCGATGGATAGCCAGTGCAATCGAAGAGGGTGATCTCTCTGATCCCCCGTCGCCCCTGCTTCAAGGAGGCGAGGAATTCCTCCACGGTATTCGCGGTGGCGCAGATGATCCCTATACCGGTGATGACGGCACTCCTTTTTTTATTCCGCATCTCCCTTCCTCTGATCCATCAGGTCGAGAAAGGCCTCGAGCCGTGTCCTGATCCCTTCTACGGCGGTATGTTCATCGAAGGTAAGGGTCATGAAGGGTATGTTTCCCCCTTTGTTCGTCCCCACCTGCCTTTTGAGAAACTCCTGCATCAGGGCATCGATGCCGCACTTAAAGGAGGTAACAAAGATAATCCCATCGGCAATACCGTGTTCGGCGAAGTAGAGGATGCTTCCCACAATCTCACGGGCGGTCTCCCAGTAAATTTCCTTCGAGAGAGGTACAACCATTCGCTCCCTCTCACGCACGGGTATGGTGTTGGAGGTTATAACTTTTATCCCCAATCCCTTGGCCAGGGTAAGAAGGTCTTTGTTGATGAAGGGGTCAAAGAGATTGTAGGAACGGCCGATAAGGGCCACCGTATGCCGATGATCGTTTTCGATTGCCGGGGGACAAGCAGTTTCAAGCGCAAAGATCTCCTCCGTCCCCATGTTGTTTATCCTCTCCGTCAGCTCTTTGTTAAACGTCTGATAACGCTCTTCACCCTTCCGGTACGCTTGCCGCACCTTGCTGGTATCTACCCCCGTCCTTTCCGCTATCCCGTGGAAGAAATCAGCCATGCCCCTCTTCCCCTGACGCAGATCTATGACCCCGTCCCAGATCTCCAGTTTGTCTTTCAAGGCCAACTTGAGCACATCGGGGGCTCCTCGGAACTTGGGACAGAGGATATAGCGGCGGTCCAGGCTGATCAGGCGGGGGAGAAAAAGGGCATCCACCTTGCCCACCAGGCTCTGGGAATGAGGGATCAATAACTTTAAGGGGAGGCAACTATCCTCATAGAAGGGGACACCCCTGCGCAAGATTTGATAAACCGCTCCATCAGAGGTCACCACCTCCATCCCCAGTTCCTGCAAAAAGGTCTTCCAGAGGGGAAAGAGCTTATAATACATCAAGGACTTGGGAATGCCGACGCGCATAAGGCCGTATTATCCTACCCTGTAATTTCCATGGCAATGCGTCACCCACGAAGGCAAAGAGGAGATTCCTTGTTGGCAAATCCAGCAAAAATACCGTTTCCGTGTGACTTAAAAAAGATATCATCGAATAGGGCAAAAGGCAAGGTGGGTAGGACGAAGGAGTTATTGACACCATTCCTTGATAAATGCTAAGTAATAATTATAATTACGTCAGTTCAGGGTCTGTGGAGGCACGGTCGGCCTGTATGTCTTTTTGTTCCTATACGACCACAGCAGAGGTAGATCTCGAGGCACTTGCGTATAACTATAATCAGCTGCGCCGGCTTGCCTCCCCTTCGGTCAAGTTCTTGGCAGTGGTCAAGGCCGACGCGTACGGTCATGGAGCGGTCCCTGTAGCTAAAAAATTGGAGGAGTTGAGTACCGACTTTCTGGGGGTTGCTCGGGTACAGGAAGGGATAGAGCTGAGGAACGGAGGGATTAAGAAACCGATCCTTGTCCTCAGCGGTGTCTATCAGGAGGAGGTAGAAGAGGTCTTAGCATATCAGCTCACCCCCCTGGTCTATCGCTGGGAGATCGCCGAGGCGCTTTCGGCAGCGGCCGGCAAGAGAGGAAAAAAAATACCTCTCCATATCAAGGTGGATACGGGTATGGGGAGAATCGGGGTCCTCGCCGAGGAGGCACCCGCCTTTGCGGATCGCGTGCGGAAACTCGAGAACTTAGAGATAGAGGGGATTGCCTCCCACCTCTCTACGGCAGATGAGGGGGATTCCGCCTTTGCCGAAGAACAGCTGGAGAGGTTCTCTCGGGCCATAGAGGAGATGAAGCGATTGGATATAGATCCTCCCTTCCGGCATATTGCGAACAGCGCAGCCCTGGTCAATCTTCCTGCTGCTCATTTCACCGTGGTGCGTCCCGGGATCATGCTCTACGGCTCCTATCCCGCTCCCTCGTTGAAAGACAGGATTTCCCTTCGGCAGGTGATGTCCTGGAAGAGCCACATTGCAGATCTTAAGAAACTTCCCGCGGGTTATCCCATCAGCTACGGGCGGACCTTTATTACCCAACGCCCGAGCCTCATCGCTGCCATCCCCGTCGGTTATGCCGATGGGTACCATCGCCTCTTTTCCAACCGGGGGGAGGTCTTGATAAAGGGAATGCGGGCGCCCGTTGCGGGGAGGGTCTGCATGGATTGGACCATGGTGGATGTGACCGCCATCACGGGGGTTGACGTGGGGGATGAGGTGGTGTTGATGGGGCGCCAATCGGGCCAGGAGATAACCCCCGAGGAGATGGGGGGGTGGATCGGGACCATTTCCTACGAGATCCTCTGCTCGGTGGGTAAACGCGTCCCGCGCGTCTATAAGGGGTAGCTTATGTGGAACGTATCGAAGGTCATCAGCGTCGTGGGGGAAGGGGTAGCAAAGTACATCAAGGAGATGGGTCAGATATTTCTTCTCTTCCTGGATACCATCCGCTGGTGCTTTCATTCCCCCTTCAGGCTAGACCTCTTCTTTCAACAGATGGAGAAAGTAGGGGTGCGGTCCGGCTTGGTGGTGGTCCTCACAGGGGCCTTTACCGGCATGGTCTTGGCCCTCCAGGGCTACCACGCCACGAGGCAGTTCGGGGCTGAGACCATGGTGGGCGTTGCCGTAGCGCTAAGTATGACCAGAGAGCTGGGGCCGGTCCTCACCAGCTTTATGGTCACGGGCAGGGCGGGCTCGGCCATGGCTGCGGAGATCGGCACCATGAGGGTTACCGAGCAGATAGATGCCCTCTCATCCATGGCGGTGAATCCCGTTAAGTTTCTCATCGTCCCGAGGGTCTTGGCCAGCATCGTGGTGCTCCCCCTTTTGACCATCATCGCCGACTTTATCGGGATCGTCGGGGGGTACTTTACGGGGGTGACCATCCTGGGGATCAATGCCGGCGCCTATATTGCTAATATGGAGAGGTATGTAAAACTGGAAGATATCTACCATGGTCTTATCAAAGCAGCGGTCTTTGGGCTCATCCTCTCCGTCATCGGGTGCTATAAGGGATACACCACGACAGGAGGAGCAGAGGGGGTGGGGAAGGCCACCACTGAGAGCGTGGTGCTGTCAGCGGTGCTTATCTTGATGGCGAACTACTTCTTGACGGCGGCGATGTTTTAAATGATTGAGATCAAAGGATTATATAAATCATTTGGCGCATTGAAGGTACTACGGGGTGTCGACCTCCAAATCCCCAAGGGGCAGATTACGGTCATCCTGGGACGCAGCGGCGTTGGGAAGAGCGTGCTGCTGAAGCATATTATCGGGCTCATCAGGCCCGATAAGGGGCGGATCTGGATCGATAAGGCCGAAATCACCCGGATGGGCGACAGAGACCTCACTGAGATGAGAAAGAAATTCGGCATGCTCTTTCAGGATGCAGCACTCTTTGACTCCATGACGGTAGGGGAAAATGTTGCCTTTCCGCTGCGCGAACACACGAAGCTTCATGAACAGGATATCCAAAGGATCGTAGCCCACAAGCTGGAGCAGGTCGGACTCCCCGGCGTGGAGGAGAAGATGCCTGCCGAGCTGAGCGGCGGCATGAAGCGCAGGGTGGGTCTTGCCCGGGCCATCGCCTTGGATCCGGAGATCGTGCTCTTTGACGAGCCCACCACCGGTCTCGACCCCCCGATGGCCGAGGCAATAGAACATCTCATCATAGAGACCCAGCGCAAATTGGAGAGGACCTTTGTGGCCATTACCCACAGCATTCTGACTGCTTTTCACATTGCTCACAAGATAGCCATGTTGCATGAGGGCAGGATTATAAAGGAGGGTTCCCCTGAGGCCTTCAGGAAGTCATCGAACCCCGTGGTTAAGAACTTCCTGATCAGAGGAGAACGCGAGGACTAGGAGAACACAAGGAGGTGGAGGGATGAAGACAAGCAAGGTCAGTACAGAGGCAAAGGTGGGGTTCCTGGTGTTAGTGGGTATCATCCTGCTGCTCTTCATGTCCTTCAGGGTAAGCAGGCTGGAGCGGCTCAAGGGCGAGGTCTACACCGCCCTCTTCCCTTCGGTTTCCGGTCTCGTGATCAGTGCCAATGTCGAGGTGGCCGGCGTGCCTGTCGGAAGGGTAGAGAAGATCGGCTTAGATAAGGGAATGGCCAGGGTCTGGATGAAGATCGGCCAGGCCCAACTCCACTCGGATGCCGAGGCAGCTGTCAAGACCCACGGGATGCTGGGGGACAAATATGTCGAGATCAAGCCGGGCTCACCTGATTACCCTCTGCTGCCGCCCGGAGCAGAGATCACCAATGTGCGATCGGTGCCTGATATGGATGAACTCCTCACATCGCTGGACTCCGCTGCCCGCGGCATGGCCGACCTCGGCAAATCCTTGCATGAAGCCGTCGGCGGGGAAGAAGGGCAGAACAAGATCAAGGAGATAGTTGCCAACCTCCAAGAGGCGAGCGCCGGCCTGAAGGATATGGTTCAGGACAACAAGGGTAAGGTGAACGATATCGTTGCCAATCTGGATGATATTACTACCAAGGTAAAGTCAGGAGAAGGGTCTTTAGGAAAGCTCGTGAATGATGAGAAGTTATATGATGAGGCCGAAAAGACCATGAGGAAGGTGCAGAAGGCTGCGGAGGGGATGCAGGAGCAAGCCCCCATCACCATTCTGACGGCCATTGCCGGCCTCTTCTTCTGATCTACAGGAGGGTCCTCCTTTGCCCCGCAAGAGCCTCCTCAGGCTCCTTCTCTTCTTTATCCTCTTTTCCCTCCCCTTTTCCCCCCGTGCCCATGCGGCCAGCGGGATATGGCCTTTTTTTGCCTATTACGCTACCGAGGAGCAGAAAGAAGTAGAGGTGCTCGGTCCCCTCTTCATGTGGCGGGAAGCTAAACAGGGGACGGAGTGGGGGATCCGGCCTTTCGTCTATCGCACCGATCATCCCTCCGAGGAACTCCTGCGGTGGGAGTTTTTATACCCCCTGGCGAAGCATCAGCGCAAGGAAGGGGACAGCAAGTTCTACCTCGTCCCTTTCAGCCTCTCCAGGGATGAGGTCACCTCATCCAGACCCGAGAAAAGGGAGCGGAACTCCTCTATCGTGACCGCCTTTTGGGGCAGGACAGACCATGGTGAGGGCTACGGCGGATTCTTTCCCATTGCCGGCCAGTTCAAGGAGAGATTCAGCCGGGACCGGATAGTGTTCTTCCTCTGGCCCTCCTACTCCCGCATCGAGGACGAAGGGGAGATTACCTGGCGGATTCCGTGGCCTGTTATTTCCTTGATAGGGGGTAAGGCCAGGGGTTTATATATCTGGCCTCTGTGGGGCTACAAGAAGAGGGCCGATGAATATGCCAAAGGCTTTATCCTCTGGCCTTTCTACGTCTATAAGGATGAAGATCTCGACACCGATAGACCGGTGAGCACGAGGATTTATCTCCCCTTCTACGCCACCGTGCGCTCACCCGGGGCAAGGAGCGATATGTTCATCCCCCCTGTCTTTTTCCATCAACGGGTTGACGATCCACCCCTCGAGAAGTGGGAATTCCCCTGGCCCTTCTTTACGCTGGTGAGGGGAGAGAGGGTGAGGGAAACAGAGGTCTTTCCCCTCTATCGGGTGAGGGAGGAGGAGCAGAAGGAGCGCGTCTATTACCTCTGGCCCCTGTACAAATACGAGTGGGACATCATGACGGCTGAAGAGGAGACGGTATACCGTTTTGTGCTCGTTAACAAGTATCGCATCGTAAAGGCGTTGGATACGGGGAAAGAGGCCCTGGATACCAATTTCTGGCCAGTGTTCGACTATCGCCGGGGATTCGAGGGTGAAAAGAGCTTTTATATCTTCCCCCTCCTCCCCTATCATGATGACGCCTTGGAACGCAACACCTACCCCCTCTTGTGGGTCTATCGGTACACCCGCTCTGCCCAGGGGGAGACCCTCTCGGACCTGCTCTGGGGGCTCTACCGTCGCCGGAGCTCTGCTGCGTTTTCATCAACCCAATTCGCCTTTCTCCTGCGCATCGAGCGGAAGGGGGAGGAGAGATTTTCCTTGTCTATTCTCGAGGGACTGATCCGCTACAAGGGTACACAGGAAGGGGGGAAGGTGGGATTTTTCTTTGTGGGCCCTTCAGATTGAGGGCAGGATAAAGAAGGGCGGTTACGGCGCGCATGAAGAGGAACCTCATACTATTTTTGGGGATAGTACTCTCCCTTCTCCTTGTTGCCGGCACTACAACCGACCATAATCAAAGCGTCACCGTCGCCTTTGGCGGAGATACGCTCTTTGGGGGATACTACAGCACAATCCCGCCGTATGGCACCATGGATGATCTCGCGCAGATGATTAACAGCTATATTCAAAGCCATGGGGAGCAGGAGGGGATACAACGCTTTGTTGGGTATGCCTTCCAAAACATCAAACCGATATTTGCTAAATCAGTATATGCCGTAGTAAATCTTGAAGGTCCCATTATCGCCACCCCGGATACCTTCGTCCCCAAGGTCTTTCCCCTGAGGCAGCACGTGCGGACTCCTGAGATCCTGAAAGAGGCAGGCATTGCCTTGGTATCCCTGGCCAACAACCATATGTATGATTTTAACGGCGTCAAAGGCGTCGAAGAGACCATGCAGAGGCTGGAGGATGCCGGCATTGCCTCTGTGGGGGCGGGCAGGGGAGAGGATGCCTATGCCCAGGCCTTCGGCTATAAAATTAAGGAAACCAATGGCATCAAGATTGCCTTTTTCGGCGTGACCGATGTCATAGAGCCCGGAGATATGGTTGCGGAAGTAGGGAAGACCGGGGTAGCCGCTCTGCCCGAGCAGTCCAACTACCGCGAGAGTAAAAACCTGCGTTATCTGCTCAGCAGGATCGGCGAGGCCAGGAAAGAGGCTGATTTTTGCGTGGTCCTGCTGCACGCCGGCCCTCCCCGGGGCCATGAATTGAACTCGCGCCAACAGGAGATCGTCGATATCCTGCTTGAGGCAGGGGTTGAAGTCATCATCGGCACTCATTGTCATTCGCAGCAGCCTATTAAAGAGATCCATGACGGGCAAGGCAGGTTAAGGCAGGTGGCCTTCTATGGCATCGGCAACCTTGTTTTTGGCGGCTGTAAAGGCAGACAAGGCCTCAGTTTAATTGCCCTTGTCACCTTCCTTAAAGAAGACGGCGTGCCATACCTCTCTTATGAGGGGATTCCCATTCGGCCAAACGAGGACGGCACCTTTCAACCGATCATCGTAAATCGTGACAAGGTCACTCAAGTACAAGACCAGTTTCCGTGAGGTAGAATAGGGCAACATGGGCAGAATGGTTTGGGGGTGTATCGAGCCGAGGATATTTCTGGCTGCCGCCCCTGGTGAGCTACCGGAAGGGTACAAGGGTATATCGAGTCTCGTAATGCAAGAGCCGCTAACTCATTATCTTAGGTGCTCTTGACACCTATACGACCAAAGCCCTATTTACATAAACCTTATTTAATGGTAGCGTAACGGCAGAAATAGGATAATTTTTTTAAACTTTTTTAACAAGAAAGGGGGAAGGTATGAGAAGAGCAATGGTTATAGGTCTAGCAATTGTCTTTTGTTTCATCGCGGCGGCATCGTATGCCAAAAGTTCGTACTTTGGTGTTCCCAACCAGGCCATTGGGGTGCCTCCTGAGTTCGATCAGACAGACAAGTGCATCAACGATGCAGAGCGATCTCCCGGCGCGAGATACTGCCCGGACAAGATTGCCCAGGCCAAAGAACTGGCCAAGCAAG